>Ga0116228_10000011_pt1 | contig 98413 bp, 90 predicted proteins | sample S1TSphfallax_2_FD_89694 | JGI IMG/M metagenome (GOLD analysis project Ga0116228, IMG submission 89694) | Host-associated microbial communities from peat moss isolated from Minnesota, USA - S1T2_Fc - Sphagnum fallax MG | ecosystem: Host-associated > Plants > Peat moss > Unclassified | place...
CCGGCCGACGCCGCTTCGGCAAGCTGGAACACGTCGTAGCGCGAACTATCGCCGACCGAGCGCAACACGAGTTCCCGCGAGATGCTCGTACCGAGGGACAGCAGCGCGAGTTTGTCCACTTCCTGGGCCGCCGCGAGCAAATTGCCCTCGACACGTTCGGCGATCAACTCGGCGACGCCGGACTCGAGCCCGACACCGGCGCGCTTCGCGCGCGCGCCCAGCCATCCCGGCAAGGCCGCCGCGCCGACTGGCCAGACCGGCAGCCAGCAACCGCGTTGTGCAAAGGCTTGCACCCAAGCCGCATCGCTTGCTTTCTTGTCGAGCTTGCCGGCCAGCACGAGCGTCAGGATGTCGGGCGGTGGCTGCGCCGCGAGCGCGATCAATTGCGCCGCGCCCTTGTCGGGTTTGCCGGTCGGCAGGCGCAATTCGATGATGCGCCGCTCGGCAAACAAGGACATGGATTGGGTCGCGGTGCGCAATTCCTCCCAATCGAAACCGCGATCGACGAAGAATACATTGCGCTCGGTGAAGCCGGCGGTGCGCGCAGCGGCGCGAATCGCATCGGCCGCCTCGGCAACGAGCAGCGGTTCGTCGCCCGAGATCAGATAAGCCGATCGCAGACCGCTGTTCAGGGCGGCCGGAAGTTGCTCGAGAGTCAAACGCGCCATCGACGGCAATTATCTCACTACGGGGGCGCTACGGGGCCAGATTCGGCGTCACCAGTTCGAGGTGCGCGAGCACGGCCGAATATTCCCCGGCGAGGCGCGCCACGAGGGCTGCGACCGGTTCGACCGAATGGATGCCGCTGACGCTCTGGCCCGCGCTCCAGATGTCTTTCCACGCCTTGCGTTCGGCGCTGCCGAGCGCCGCGAAATTCATCGCCGATTTGGCCCCGTCGGGCAGATTGTCCGGATCGAGACCGGTTTCGGCGACGCTCGCGCGCAGATAGTTGCCGGCGATGCCGCTGAACAGCGACGTATAGACGATGTCCTCGGCGCGGCTGTCGACCAGCATCTGTTTGTAGGCCGCACCCGCATTCGCCTCGGCGGTCGCGATGAAACGCGTGCCGAAATAAGCGAGGTCGGCACCCATCGCCTGCGCCGCCAGCACGTCGGCACCCGTGCTCATCGCGCCGGCGAGGATGATCGTACCGGCGAAGACTTCGCGAACTTCCTTGACCAAGGCGAACGGACTCAAGGTACCGGCATGGCCGCCGGCGCCGACGGCGACGGCGATGATGCCGTCGACGCCCTGCAGCGCCGCTTTCTCGGCATGCCGGCGATTGATGACGTCGTGAAAAACGAGGCCGCCGTAGCCATGCACGGCGGCGACGACCTCGGCGGGCGGTCGCAGGCTCGTGATGATGATCGGCACGCGATGTTTCACGCACATCGCCAGATCGTGTTCGAGCCGGTCGTTGCTCGCGTGCACGATTTGATTGACCGCGAACGGTGCGATCTTTGCGGTCGGATTGGCCAGTCGCTCGGCGGCGAGCCCTGCCGTGATCTCGGCCAGCCAATCGTCGAGTTGTGCGGCCGGACGTGCGTTCAGTGCAGGAAACGAGCCGATGATGCCGGCCCGGCATTGCGCCATCACGAGCGCGGGCGTGGAGATGATGAACATCGGCGAGCCGATCAAGGGCAGCGTCAGACGATTTTGCAGCAGAGGCGGCAGGGGCATGGGCCTAGTATGCGACAGCCGCGTGGGATGCACACGCGGCGCGATCAGAAATGCCGGCGAAACTCGAGCCGGCGTACAATGGGGCATGGAACTCTCGACCTTGACCTACGCACGCCGCGGCGCCGTTGCCGCCGTGACCCTGAACCGGCCCGATCGCCTCAACGCACTCAACGAGGCACTGATCGCCGATCTGCGTGCAGCTGCCGCCGCAATCGCCGCCGATGCCGGTGTGCGCGCCGTGCTCCTGACCGGCGCCGGACGCGCTTTTTGCTCGGGTGCGGATCTGATGCGCGGGGGCATCATCGAGGACGGTGCGAGTCCCGGAGCCGCGGTCGGGGCGAGTCTGCGCGACCAGTTCAATCCCATGGTGAGCGCCTGGTACGACCTGCCTGTGCCCGTGATCGTCGCAGTCAACGGCATCGCCGCGGGCGCGGGCGCGAGTCTCGCGCTCAGCGGTGATCTCGTGCTCGCGGCGCGCTCGGCAAAATTCCTGCAGTTGTTCGCGCCAAGACTTGGGCTGCTGCCCGATCTCGGCAGCACCTTCCACCTGCCGCGGCTGGTCGGCAGCGCACGCGCCAAAGGGCTCGCCTTGCTGGGTGGTGAGCTGTCCGCCACCTTGGCTGCCGAGTGGGGTCTGATCTGGGCTTGCGTCGAGGACGACGCGCTCGCGGGAGAAGCGCAGAGCCTGGCGCAGGGGCTCGCCGCCGGACCGACCCAGGCCTATGCGCGGATCAAGGCCGTGTTGAATGTCGGGCTACCGCAGCGCTTGGACGAACAGTTGGCGATCGAGGCTGACGCGCAAGTCGCACTCGCAAACACCGAAGATTTCAGCGAAGGGCTGCAGGCGTTTCGCGAGAAACGCGCACCGCAATTCAAAGGGCGCTGACGCACCGCGGTTCAACGGGCGCTGTCGCGCCGTCAGCGGCGCCTGCCGATCTTGGCGACCGCGATGCGCACCTCACCGGGCGTGCGTGCCTCGTCGGACGCGGACTTCGCGGCCGTTTCGCTGCCGCAGTTGTCGCAACCACCACAAGCACCGCCGGACTTCGCCCCAGCCAGCGTGCCGAGTCGCTGCACGGCGCGGCGCAGTCCCAGGTGCTCGGGCACGTGCGCCGCGAACTCGCCCAGCTGGCGCGCGACGACGCCGCGCCAGCTCTTGGGTCCCAAGGCGAACGCTGCATAGGCAGCGCTCAAGCCCAGGAGGAGACCGACGACGATCGTGTCGATGAGGTGTGCCATCAGAACAGCATCGCCATCCGGTACGTGATCAACGACGCGCCATACGCGAGTGCGAACATATAAGCGGCCATGATCAGCGGATAGCGCCAGGAATTCGTCTCCCGCTTGACGGTCGCCAGAGTCGAGAGGCATTGCGGCGCAAACACGTACCAGGCCAGCAGGGACAGCGCCGTCGGCAGACTCCAGGAGTGTGCGATCAGCGGCACGAGCGCATCGCTGACGTGCTCACCGGTCGCCGACAAGGCATAGACCGTGCCGAGCGCGCCTACCGCCACCTCGCGTGCTGCAAGTCCGGGCACGAGCGCGATCGAGATCTGCCAATTGAAGCCGATGGGCGCGAACAGCACGGCCAGAGCCGCGCCCAAGTGGCCCGCGATGCTGTACTGGATCGCGGGTCCCGTCGCCCCCGGCGGTGGTCCCGGGAATGAACTCAAGCCCCAGAGGATCACCATGAGTGCGAGGATGATCGTGCCGACGCGCGTCAAAAAGATTTCGATCCGTTGCCACAAGCCGATCGCGAGCCCGCGCAGATTGGGCCAGTGATAGGCGGGTAATTCGAGCATCAGAGACTGAAATCTCGCTCCCGCTCCGCGCCGTTTGAGCACGAAGGCGACTGCCATCGCACTGAGCACACCGATGACGTAGAGAGCGAACAGGACCAGCCCCTGTAACTGAATCCCGGCCCAGAGGCTGCGCTGCGGGATGAAAGCGCCGATGATCAGCGCGAACACCGGCAGGCGCGCCGAACAGGTCATCAAGGGTGCGATCATGATCGTCGCCAGTCGATCGCGAGGATTCTGGATCGTGCGCGTCGCCATGATGCCGGGAATCGCGCAGGCGAAACTCGACAGCAGCGGAATGAAGGCGCGACCCGAGAGTCCGACGCTGCCCATGACCCGGTCGAGCAGAAAGGCCGCGCGCGGTAGATACCCGGAGTCCTCGAGCACGAGGATGAAGAAGAACAGGATCACGATCTGCGGCAGGAACACGAGCACACTGCCGACGCCGGCGAGCACGCCGTCGATCAGCAAGCCCTTGAACAGGCTCTCTGGGATGAAGCCGCCGAGCCAGGCGCCGAGCGCATCGACGCCCGCCTTGATCGCGTCCATCGGCCACTGCGCCCAGGCGAACACGGCTTGGAACACCAGGAACAGCACGATGGCAAGGATCAAGGGACCCACGACCGGATGCAGCACGACCGCATCGATGCGGTCGCTGCGCGTCGTACCGTCGGTGCGGTCGCCGCCGACGGCGACCAAGATGCGGCGTACTTCATCGTGATCGTGCGCGATGTCGTCGGCGGTGGGGGTCCGCCAAACCGGCAGCGGCGCGCGTACGGCCGGCGCGATGCCATCGAGTATGCCGACGAGCGTGCTGACACCGCCCGTCTTGATGCCGACCGTCTCCACGACCGGCACACCCAGTTCGAGGCCCAAGCGAGCGGCATCGATCGACAGGCCTTTACGACGCGCGATATCGCTCATGTTGAGGGCAACGACCATGGGGAGCCCTAAGCGCTTCAAACTGAGCACTAGCCGCAGGTTCTGGCGCAGATTGGTTGCGTCGGTCACGCAGACGACGAAATCCGGCTGCGTTTCCCCCGCGCGCCGTCCGAGCAACACGTCGGCGGTGACTTGCTCGTCAGGCGTCAGGGGATCGAGGCTGTAGGCTCCCGGCAGATCGAGGATGCGCACGCGACGCCCCGAGGGCGTCAGCAGCGACCCCTCCTTGCGCTCGACCGTTACGCCGGCGTAGTTGGCAACCTTTTGGCGGCTGCCGGTGAGCAGATTGAACAAGGCGGTCTTGCCGCAGTTGGGATTCCCGACCAACGCGATCAAGGGACTGGCGAGACTGCGCGGGGATCCGTCCATGGTGGTCAGGGCAGGCGCGTCTTCTCCGGACGCACGCGGATACACGCTGCTTCGAACAAACGCAAAGCGAAGGTCCCGGTCCCGACGCGCACGGCAATCGGCTCGCGCGACAGCAGTCCCCGGCCGACGATACGTACCAATTCACCTGGCAGGAAGCCCAGCTCCGCCAAGCGGCGGGCGATCTCCGGGGGAGCCGCGGCGTCGCAGGGCAGCACGGAAACCACGCGAGCGGGCGTGCCGTTCGGCAACTCAGCCAATCCGATGTGCTCAGGCGGCGTGTTCATGTCGGGATTCTATATGAGAATCATTCCCATTACTATTGACTCATTGACTTGGGCTCATCGCACGGCCCGGAAGCCGGTCGCCGTTCCTGATAACCTTATTTAACATTCAGTCACATTGAGCCGTGGAAGGCTTTTCTATGCCTACGTTGTTCGAAAAGATCATTGCCGGCGAGCTGCCCGCCACCGTTGTCTACCGCGATTCGCGCGTCGTTGCCTTTCTGGATATACGTCCAGCCGCGCCCGTCCACATTTTGATCGTACCGCATAAGCCGATTCCCACGGTCAATGACCTCGAGGCATCGGACGAGGCGTTGATCGGGCACATGGTGATCGTAGCGCGCGACATTGCAAAGCAACAGGGTATTGCCGAAAGCGGTTACCGTCTGATCGTCAACTGCAACGCGGATGGGGGTCAGGAGGTCTATCACTTGCACTTGCACTTACTCGGCGGACGCCCCCTGGGTCCCATGATTCAGCAAATAGGAAAGGAACGGCGATGAAGAAAAGGAAAGCGGCGGGTGGCGCCGCGAAAGGCGCAAAGAGTTCCGGCACGGCGGCACGCAAGCCGGGCTCGCGCACTGTGCAGTCGACGACGCGCGCGAAGCGTGCGCCGGTGCGGCGCTCAGTCGTCAAACGGACGGCGGTCAAGCGGGGACCCGCGATCGCGAGAGCGGATGTTCAGCCGGCACGGCGTGAACTGTATCCGCCGATCGAACCCTATCGGCATGGCTACCTGCGAGTCTCCGAGATTCACGAAATTTATTACGAGGAATCCGGCAACCCCGCGGGCAAGCCGGCGATCTTTCTGCACGGCGGCCCGGGTGCGGGTTCCGACCGGCGCGCGCGTCAGTTCTTCGATCCGCACCATTACCGGATCGTCGTGTTCGATCAACGCGGCTGCGGCCGCAGCCGGCCGAGCGCGAGCCTGATCGAAAACACGACCTGGCATTTGGTCGCCGATATCGAGCGCTTGCGCAAGCACTTGGGGATAGAACGCTGGCTCGTGTTCGGCGGCTCCTGGGGCAGCACGCTTGCGCTGGCCTACTCGGAAGCCCATCCGGAACGCGTCACGGAGATCGTGCTGCGCGGTATCTTTTTGATTCGCTACGCGGAGATCCGTTGGTTCTACCAGCACGGTGCTTCGGAGATCTTTCCGGATCGCTGGGAGGCCTATCGCGACGTGATTGCACCGGACGAGCGCGACGACTATTTGAACGCTTACTACAAGATACTGACCGGCCCGGACCAGCGCGCCGCACTGGCCGCGGCACGCGCATGGTCGGTTTGGGAGGGTTCGACGAGCTTCCTGCAAAGCAATTTCGACACCATCAAGAAATGGGGCGAGGATCATTTCGCGCTCGCGGTCGCGCGCATCGAATGTCATTACTTCGTGAACCGTGGCTTTCTGCGCAGCGAGACGCAATTGCTCGAGGACGTGGCCCGCATCCGGCACATCCCGGCGACGATCATCCAAGGCCGCTACGACGTGGTATGCCCGGCGACCACGGCCTGGGATCTGCATCGGGCGTGGCCGGAGGCGGACTTGCGCATCGTGCCGGACGCCGGTCATTCCGCGTTCGAGCCCGGCAACACGCACGAACTCGTGCTCGCCACCGACCGTTACCGCAGCCGTTGAGCCCGATGCGGCCGTCGCACTGATCATGTCGGAACTGTCGCTCCTCAGCCTGGCGCGCGCAGCGGACGCGCGCACGATCGCGGAGATGTCGCGCGATCTGATCGAGCATGGCCTGACCTGGTCGTGGACGCCGGCGCGCGTTCAGCATTTCATCAGCGGCAGCGAGTCCTCGGTCGTGGTCGCGCGGCGCGAACGCCGCATCGCTGCGTTCGCCATCATGCACTTCGGCGACGAGGTTGCGCACCTGAACCTGCTCGCCGTGGCCGTCGCCCACCGGCGCCAGGGACTGGGACTGCAGTTGCTCAATTGGCTGTGCGCCACGGCTGTGGTCGCCGGCGTCTTTCGGATCAATCTGGAACTGCGCACGCACAACGTGGCGGCGCGGGCCTTCTACGAACGCTACGGCTTCGAACAAAAAGGCATCATCCAAGGCTACTACCAGGGTCGCGAGGCGGCGCTGCGCATGACCAAGCGGCTCGAACAAACTTGAGCCCAAGGGCGGGCCGCCGGATGAATCGCGGCTCAGTAGTCGAGTACGACGAAGATGGTGTCCGCATAGGTGCCGACCGGCGCGAGTTTATTGGCCGCACTGTCTGGAACCTGGCCATAGATCGTCAGCGCGATCGGCGTGGCGAATCCCGTGGAATAACCGGCGACGACCGACGAACCATCGCTGCCGTCGCCCCAGACCGCGCTGTAGGCATTCGAGGTGTACAGATTGTATTGCAGAGTGCTCGTGCCGCCCGCGAGCAGACGCTGCGCCAGCGTCGTGCCCGCGGTCGAGCCCGCGCTCAGTCCCACCGCGTAGATGGCGCCGTTGCTGCAGCGTAGGCTGACCGTGGAGGTGCCCGCGACGGCGCCGGCGCCGCCGACATAGGGCGGAAACGTCAAAGCCGATGCACTGATGAGGCAGGTGTCGACCACGGTCGCGCGCACGCTCATCGACGTCGTCTGAGTGGCAGCCGGCACCGCGGCAGACGCCAACATACCGATGACGACCGCCGCGGCGACAGATGACTTGGGCATTACACTTCCTGCGCGAATCCGACGCGTCTGTGCGCCGAAAAGCCGACTCCAGCGCCGGCTCGGAAAAGACTATCGCGTTTTTGACAATTGACGGTCGTGACCGACGTCCCAAATCAGGCAGGCTCGGCCGCCAAATCCAGCGCATCGGCCGAAAATTCCCCTTGTGCCTCGAGTGCGGCGAACAGTCCGCCGCGGTGGACGAGCTCGTCGTATTTCCCTTGCTCGACGAGGCGGCCGTCCTTGAGCACGAGGATCTGATCGGCGCCGCGGACCGTCGTCAGCCGATGCGCGATCACGAATGTCGTACGGCCTTTGGCAAGCCTCTGCAAGGCCCGCTGGATGCGCGCCTCGGTGGCATTGTCGAGCGCACTCGTGGCTTCGTCGAGGATCAGGATGGGCGCGTTTTTCAACATCGCGCGTGCGATCGCGACACGCTGGCGCTCGCCGCCCGAGAGCGAGCGGCCGCGCTCGGCAACGAGGGTGCCATAGCCCTCCGGCTTGACCACGATGAAGTCGTGCGCCTCGGCGTCGCGCGCCGTGGCCTCGAGCAGGTCCTGCGATGCGTCCGGATTGCCGAGCCGAATGTTGTCGGCAATCGAGCGATACAGCAGGCTCGGGTCCTGAAAGACCACGGCGATTTGCCGCCGCAGCGAGTTGACGCTGACCTCGCGAATGTCGATGCCGTCGACCGTGATGCGCCCACCGCAGGGTTCGTAGGCGCGATACAGCAGCGACAACGCCGTGGTCTTGCCCGCGCCCGTGGGTCCCACAAGGGCAACCGTGGAGCCCGCCGGCACGCGAAAGCTCAGGGAGTGCAGCGCCGAGCGGTCCTGTTCGTAGGCGAAGGAAACCTGATCGAAGACGACGTCGCCCGACACCCTGGCCAGGTCCGGTTTGCCCGTGGTCTCGGCCAAGGACGAGGGCGCATCGAGCACCGCAAAGAAGTCCCTGAGCGCGGGCGCCTGAAAGAACATCCCGGAAATGAATCCCGCGAACTGCTCGAGCCGGCCGATCAGCGTCAACGCGAAGCCGGAGAAGGTCACGATGTTGCCGACGCTCACCTCACCCTTGCCGTTCAGGGATGCGCCGAGAAGAAAAATCGCCACGATCGTCAGCGTGCTGGCCGAGCGCGTCGCGACCGACAGCCAGGCCCAGCCGCGCAGCACCGGATACTGCTCGGCGAGCACGCGCTCGGTGAGCGCGCGCAGGTCGGCGACCTCGGCCGCATGGCGCGTAAAACTCTGCACGACGAGCGCGTTGCTGAGCACGTCGCCGGCGCGTTCCGCGATCTCGTGATGCAGCCGTTCGACGCGGTGCTGCGCATCGTCGGTTCTGCGCATCGTGAACACATTGAACAGAGCAAAACTTGCCATGAGCCCGATCATCAACAGCGCGAGCTTCCAGTTCATGCTGAGCGCGACCGGCAGCAGCACCACGATCGACAGGAGCGTCGCCAGATGCTCGCGCAGGAAGCCGAGCCAGATGCTGAACAGGCTCGTGCTGCCGGCGTGCATGATGCGCAGCAGACGCCCCGAGTGATGGTCGCCGTGAAACGCGAGCGGCAGCGCGACGGCATGCTCGAAGAACTGCGTGATCACCGCGAGACGCTGCCGGTGCGCGAGGCGATCGGCTTGCAGGGCGACCCAAACGCCGGCGACGATGCCGACGAGACCGAACGCGGCCCAGAGGCCGATGTAATGCCAGGCCTGTCCGCGCGTCTGGGCGACCAGCGCATCGATGACGTGGCCGAACAGCCAGGGCTCGAGCAGGAGGATTCCGGCGAGCGCCAGATTGGCCGCGACCAGGAGCAGCGCCAGCGCCTTCTCCGCGGCGAGCAAGGCAATGACGCGAACATAGACCTGCGCGATCGAGGAATGCTGGCGGGAAATGTGCGCTACTCCGCGGAATACGCAATCGTGGGGGCGCGAGTATACGAGAAAAGAGCCAAGGTCAACGCGAACCGCGGCGAAACGTTATCTTGAGGCAGGAGCCACACACCCAAGGAGGCTTCCTTGTCCATTTCGGCCTACGCACGCGGATCGCTGACGGGTTTGAGCGCCTGCCTGTTGCTTGTCTGCTCGGCCTGCGCGACCCGCACGCCGACGGCGGCGGCGACGGGCGCGCCGCAGGTCGGCGGCGCGCCGTTGCCCGTCCTGCGCCGCGAGGACGTGCTCTGGTTGGAGCGCGTCACGTTCGGACTGGACAGCACGACCGTTGCCGATTACCAGCGACTCGGCCGCGAGCGATTTCTCGCGGCGCAACTACACGCCGTCGATCGGCCGCTGCCGGCGCCGATCGCCGCGACGATCGCCGCGATGGAGGTCACGCACATCGACAGCCAGGCGACGCTCGCCGACGTCGCTGCACGCAACAAGGCGTTGGGCGCGCTGCCGGAGGGCGCGGATCGCGAGCTCGCGCGCAAGACGCTGGGCGATCACGGCAACGAGCTCGCCTACGAAGCCATCCGGCGCGACCTGTTGCGTGCCGTGTACTCCGAATCGCAGCTGCAGGAGCAGATGATCTGGTTCTGGCTCAATCACTTCAGCGTGTATCAGCACAAGGCCAATGTCCGCTGGGTCATCGGAGACTATGAGGAACGCGCGATTCGCCCGCATGCGCTCGGATCTTTCAAGGATCTCGTGCTCGCGACACTCGAACATCCGGCGATGCTGCAGTACCTGGACAACCAACAGAATGCGGCCGGCCACGTCAACGAAAATTATGCGCGCGAACTCATGGAGCTGCACACCCTCGGCGTCGGCGGCGGGTACAGCCAGGGCGACGTTCAGCAGCTCGCGCTGGTTTTGACCGGCGTCGGCATCAACACCGGCGAGCCGCCGCGGCTCAAACCCGAGCTGCGTCCCCTTTATCGCCGCCACGGCGCCTTCGAATTCAATCCCGCGAGGCATGACTTCAGCGCGAAGATTCTGTTCGGTGTGCCCGTGCGTGGCCAGGGCTTCGCCGAAGTCGAGAACGCGGTCGCACTGATCGTCGCGCAGCCTGCGTGCGCGCGCTTCATCGCACGCGAACTGGCGACCTATTTCGTCAGCGACAATCCGCCGCCGGCGCTGGTCGCGCGCATGGCCCGTACCTTTCAGCAGAGCAACGGCGACATCGCCGCGGTGCTGCACACCTTGTTCACGGCGCGCGAATTCGACGCCTCGCTCGGCGGGAAGTTCAAGGACCCGATGCGCTTCGTCGTCTCGTCGGTGCGCTTCGCTTACGACGGCCGAGCGATCAGCAACGTGAAGCCCATGCTCAACTGGTTGAACAGTCTCGGCGAGGCTCCCTACGGCCGGCAGACGCCCGACGGTTATCCAATGACCGAGCTGAATTGGGCGAGTTCGGGCCAGCTGAGCCGCCGGTTCGAGATTGCCCGCGCCATCGGCTCGGGCAACGCCGGATTGTTCGATGCGGAACAGGGCACGACCGCGGGCGCGGCGGGCTTCCCACAATTATCGAACCGACTGTATTTCGAGGCGGTCGAACCGTTCCTGCTCGCCAAGACCAGGGACGCGTTGGGCCGAGCCAACTCGCAACAGGAATGGAACACGTTCCTATTGTCCTCGCCGGAGTTCAGTTATGAATGACTCGCCCATATCATTGAACCCTGGAGTGCAACCATGAATCGCCGCCACCTTCTGCAGGCTTTGGGTGCCGCCGCGCTCGGCGGGGGTCAGATCGGCCGCCTCTATGCGGCCCCGACGAGCGGCCCGCGTTTCCTGCTCGTGTTCCTGCGCGGCGGTTACGACTCGACCAATCTGCTGATTCCCTACTCGAGCAGTTATTACTACGAGGCTCGGCCGAACATCGCCGTGCCCCGACCCGACACGGCCTCGAGCACGGGCGCGCTCGCGCTCGACGCCGATTGGGCGCTCGCGCCCGCGGTGCGGGACACGATCGGTGCCCTGTATCTGCAAAAGCAGGCCGCCTTCGTACCCTTCGTCGGTACCGAGGATCTCACGCGCAGTCATTTCGAGACCCAGGACAGCATCGAACTCGGTCAGCCCTTGAGCGGCAGCCGGAACTACCGGTCCGGATTCTTAGGAAGGCTCGCCGACACGCTTGCGGGCTCGCGACCGGCCGCGTCGATCGCGTTCACCGATGCAATGCCGCTGGCCTTCGCCGGCACGAGCACCGTGCCGAACCTGTCGCTCAAGAACGTGGGCAAACCCGCGTTCGACGAACGCCAGGCGCGCATCCTCAGCGATATGTATGGCGGGCATCACCTCGAAGGCGCGGTCACTAACGGCCTGGAACTGCGCCATGATGTCGCGCAAGAGTTCGCCGACGAGATGCGTGCGGCGAACCGCGATGCGATCAACACCAAGGGCTTCGAGCTCGAGGCGGAACGCATGGCCATGCTGATGCGCGACAAGTACCGGATCGGCTTCATCGACGTGGGCGGCTGGGACACGCACGTCGGCGAAGGAGCCGCACAAGGCAGCCTGCCGACCAATCTCGCGAGTCTCGGCCGGGGGCTGCAAACCTTTTCGCAAACGCTGGGATCCGCATGGCAGGACACGGTCGTCGTCGTGCTCTCGGAGTTCGGCCGCACCTTTCGCGAGAACGGCAATCGCGGCACGGACCACGGTCATGGCACGGTCTACTGGGTTTTGGGCGGTGCAATCAAAGGCGGCGTGATCGCCGGCGAGCAGCAAGTCGTGAGCCGCGCGACCCTGTTCCAGGACCGTGATTATCCGGTCTTGAACGACTATCGCGGCGTGCTCGGCGGACTGTTCCGCTCGCTCTGGGGCATGTCGAGCGCCCAGTCGGCCGCCGTGTTCCCGCAGCGCGCGCCCGTGGATCTGAAGCTGGTATGAGCGCGACGCGTCCCTTCGGTCCGCTCGCCGCGCAGGTCGCGATGATCGGCCAAGGCACCTGGCGCAGCGAGGAAGTGGCGCAGACCGCGAGCATTGCCGCCTTGAGACGCGGACTCGATCTCGGCCTCACGCACATCGATACGGCCGAGATGTACGGCAACGGCGCGGCGGAGCGCATCGTCGGCAAGGCCATCGCGGGACGCCGAGACGAAGTTTTCCTGGTCTCGAAAGTTCTGCCCAGTCATGCTTCTCGCCAGGGGACGATCATGGCTTGCGAGGCCACGTTGCGGCGGCTGGGGACGGATCGGCTGGACTGCTACCTGCTGCACTGGCGCGGCGCTCAGCCGCTCTGCGAGACCATCGGCGCCTTCGAACATCTGCAGCAGCAGGGCAAGATTCTCAGCTGGGGGGTCAGCAACTTCGACGTCGCGGATCTCGATGCGGTGGCGGCGATCGCGGGACCCGGCCATCCGGTCTGCAACCAGGTGCTCTATCATCTACAGGAACGTGCGATCGAGCACGCCGTGATTCCCTGGTGCGAGCGGCAGGGAACCGCCGTGGTCGCCTACACGCCCTTCGGCACGACGCCGAAAATCTTCGACGCACGCAGCCCGGGCGGCAGCGTGCTCGCCGCGATCGCGAAACACCACGCGGCGAGTGCGCGCCAGGTCGCCTTGCGCTTCTTGTTGCGTCATCGCGGCAGCTTCGCGATACCGAAGGCGGCCGATGCGCGGCATGTCGAGGACAATGCCGCGGCCTTGAAGCTGACGTTGAGCGCCGAGGAACTCGCACGCATCGACGCGGCCTTTCCGCTGGGCAAGGCGCCGCGCAGCCTGCCGATGATTTAGCGGTTTTTTGCGGCTGCGAGATGTGACCTTGGAACTCCTGCGTTGGCGCCGGGCAAAGCGCGTGACCCAGCTTGGTATCGTCTGCATCTTTCTTGTCGTCGGCGGCGTCGTCGTTGCGTGGCCAGCCATGGCGGCTTATGTCTGTCCGGCTTGCTACGGGCTGGAGCCCGTCACGAGCGACTTGCTGGTCGAGAGAGCAATGCCGGCGGCGCAGCGTGAATCGCTGCGGGAGACGGTCGCTAAAGCGGCGCAACAGGTGGCGCTGTTCTACGGCTCATTCGAACACCGGCCGACCATATTGGCCTGCAGTACCGACGCCTGCGACCACCGGCTCGGCGGCAGCGGGGCGCGGGCCACGACCTTCGGCACCTTGTTCATCAGAGTTTCTCCGCGAGGGCTGAATCAAACCGTTCTGGCACACGAATTCTCGCATGTCGAATTTCACGCTCGCTTCGGGGATTTTCAACTCTTGACCGGTTCGGTTCCGGCCTGGTTTGACGAAGGACTCGCGACCCTCGTATCGAACGACCCGCGCTATGTGGGTTCGGGCATCACGAGTGAGACGCGCTGTCTGGCCGAACCCGAGGGCGAGATGCCGTCGAGCCCGTTTGAATGGGCCGTAAAGTCCGGCAAGACACCGATACTTTACGCGCGAGCGGCGTGCCGCGTGTCGCACTGGCTGGATGCAAACGGTGGCGCGGAAGGCCTGAAGGTCGCGATCCAAGCGGCCGCGCAAGGGTCGCGCAGTCTGCCTTGACCCAACCGGAATGAATCAATCCAACCGCACGTAGGCAGCCTCCGCGCCATGCCACGCGCAGTGCTCCGGGTGCACGAGATGCGCCAATAATTCCACGCCGTCGACGAGCCTCGGACCGGGCCGCGCAAAATAGGCATTCGCATCGAGCGCATACACGCGGCCGGCGGTCACGGCCGGCAGTTCATTCCAGCCGGGACGCTCGCGCAAGACCCGCGAGAGCTCGGCGGCTCGGGTGGCATCGAAGCCGCAGGGTGCGACGAACACGACTTCGGGTCGCTGCGCGATCACATCCTCCCAGGGGATGGGCACCGAATCGCTGCCGTCCCGCGCATTCGCGTCCTGTGCGCCCGCCCACTCGAGCATCTGCGGTATCCAGTGGCCGCCGCCATAGATCGGCTCGAGCCACTCGAGGTACGCGACCCGCACGCGGGGCAGGCCGGCAGTCGCCGCGCCGACCGAGCGCAGGCGGGCCTCGGCCTGCGCCACCCAGGCATTCGCGGCGACGTCGCGACCGGTCGCAAGGCCGAGCGCACGCACCGCCTCGAGCACCTCGGAATAACGGCGCGGGCTTTGCCAGAGGATCCGCGGGGGTACCGGCAGCGTCGCGAGCACCCTGGACACCTCAGTGCCGGCAGGCCCGCAGACCTGACAGAGATTTTGGGTCACGAGCAGATCGGGTGCAGCCGCCCGCAGCTTGCCGGCGTCGACGCGATAGAGACTCTGGCCGGAAGCGAGCCGCGCGCCGACAGCGGCGTCGATCTCGGCACTCGTGAGCCCCGACAGCACAAGCGACGCTTCCACGAGCACGGGCTTGAGGAGCGCGCGGCTGGGGTAGTCGCATTCATGGCTGCGACCGACGAGTTGATCTTCCAGCCCAAGCAAATAGATCATCTCGGTCGCGGCGGGCAGGAACGAAGCGATTCTCATGAACGCTGTCCGGCGATCGGGACTCAGGCCGCTTTGCGACTGATCCAGGCACGCGTTTGCAGGCCGTAGACCGCCGCGCTGCCGGCGAGCAAGGCAGCGAGACCACCGATCTCCTTGAGCGAGCCGAGCGCAATCAACAGACTCATGCTGACGATGCCGACGACGGCTGCGGCGCCCAACCAACGAAACCGCAAGGGCGGTCCGTCGAGCGCGATTCCGCGTCGTGACAGATGCCATGCCGCCGCGCAACCGCCCATGTAGAGCGGCGCGACCGCGAGCGCCGACAGCACCGCGAGTTCCGTGAACGTACCGGACAGGGCGAGCGTGAGGGCGACGGCGGCGTAAGACAAGATCGCGACATAGGGCGTGTGCCGGCGCCTGTGCAAGCGTCCGATTGACTGTGGCAGCAGGCCGTCGCGGCCCAGCGCGAACAGGATCCGGGGGCTGCACAAGATGTCGCTGCAGAGCCAGCCGAACATCGAGAACACAGCGCCGGCGAGCATCAACGCGCGCAGACTAGGACTGATGCGCGCCATGGCGTCGGCGAGCGGCACCGTCGAATTCGCAAGGCCCGCGCCGAGGATACCCTGCGCGACGCTCTGGATCCCCATATACAGGATCGTCACTGCCAGCACCGATATCAGCAAGGCGCGCGGAATCGTCCGGGCCGGATTTTGCACCTCGCCACTCGCGGACAGCGCGCCTTCCATGCCGGTGAAGGCGAACAAGGCCAGGATCAGCCCATGGCCGACCCGATGATCCGCAGGCAAGCCGTGCAGGCTGAAGTTACCGGCTTGCGCTGCGCCGACGCCGACCGCGATGAAGACCACGAGCGGCAGTAATTTGACTACCGTCGCGAGATTACTGAGACGCGCGGCGCCGGACACACCGAGGATGTTGATGAGCGCGAGGCCGCCGATGATGCTCGTAATCAAGCCGATACGCACCGCGGTCTGCCAGATCGCGGGCGCGAGGCCGGCTATCGCCTGACCGAGCGCCGCGGCGATACCGCCGCAGGCGAGAACGTCGCTGAACGCGAGTAAGACGGCCGCGATGAACCCGGCCAAGGGCCCGAAGGCGGCGGCGATATAGCCATAAGCGCCGCCGCTGGTTGCAACCCGGCTGCCCCCCTCGGCAAAGCACACCGCGATCGCGCCGATCGCCACCGCGCAGGCCGCGAATGCAAACGGCGCGTAGGCACCGACGTCCGCGGCGAGGGAACTCGGGACCTCGAAGATCCCGGCGCCGACGATGATGTTGACGATGCTGGCCGCCAAGGTCCAGACACCCACGGTGCGTATAAGGCCGGCGTCACGATGGGTTTGCCGCATCGCCCGCAACTTATCATGTTGGCACGTGACTTGCTTCACTCCTGCGTATGGCCCCGAGCGGGCGAGCAGAGAATCGAACCGATGAAGCGAGACACCGAGACGGCGCCTGCTGCAGAGGACTCTGAGAGTCGCACGCGCAAGGTCGAGGCGGCATCCGGGTCGCCACCCTGCGCTTGCGGCAAAGACCTGCCGGCCGGCGTGCACCGCGCCGGCGGCGAGGGCTTGCCGACTGCCCTCGCGGCCTTGCGTGCGTTCAGGCAATCGCTGGCACTGTTGGATTCATAGCGGCATTCTCGCCGACGCTGGGCTATGCTCGGCGACGTGGACGCCGCGTCGCGTTTCCTGCTCCAGGACTATGGCGCGAGTGCCATCGAACTCGCGCTGTGCATCCGTCTTGCGTCGCGCCGCCCTTGGGTGACCGGCCGCACGCCGAAGACGGTCTGGAACGTTTTTCTGGTCGGTGTCGCCGCCGCCTTCTCGAGCGATCTCGCCGCCGTTTGCTGGTTCATGCTCGCACGGGCGCGGGGAGTGCTCGCGAGTCCCGCGCTGTTCGCACAGCGCATCGCCGATACCCGCCGCGGCTTCGTGCTGCTGTTGATCGTGGCCGCTTTTTTTTGTGTGCTGGGCGCCGCCGGCTTTCAAGGGCGCACCGAGATCGCCGCCGCGTTTCGTCGCGCGACGCGCCCCGGATCATTCTGGGCCATCGTCTTCGGCGTACCGCTCGCGCTCACCGCCCTGTGCGCAGCGGCCGCGCTTGCGGGCGGATACTTCTTGTTCTTTCCACCGTTGCTGATCTGGTTATTTTTCTTCGTCTTCCTGTTCGCCAGCAAGCGACGCCATCTCGTCCGACATCGGCGACAGACTGTCGCTCTAGGCTGACAAGCGCAGCGGCCGTCCCCCGTCCACGCAAGGTCCTTGAGTCTCGACGACAGCATCGCTGCAGAACACGCCAGGGCCCCCGAAGTGCTCAGGGCGGCGCGAGATCTGCGGCGCCGACAAGCGTCGGAAGCTTCGGCGTGATTGCGCTGCCGAAGTAAGCCTGCGGATTCGAGGGCGTGAAACCCTCGCGCCGTTCGCGCGCATCGATCGCGGCCTTGGCCGTGGTGAACGCAGTCTCCAGCGAACGCGCGTGCGGCAGGGCGTCGCGATAGAACGCTTCACCGAAATAAGTCAGGTCACGATCGTTCGAACAACCGAAAGACGTCCGGTCGGCGGCTGCAGCGGTCAGCACGATCGTGCGCGGATTTTCCAATGCGGGAATGAACACGCCAGAATAGCAGGCGGACACGATGATCACCCGCCACTCGATGCCCGCGTCCCGCAAAGCCTCGGCGAGATCGTCGGGCGTCAAATCATCGAGCGGCAACTGCACGTTCGAGACTGCAATCGCGCCATCGGCTGAGCCGTGCGAGGAAATCGACAGGAACAAGATGTCGCGATCGAGTCGCATGCGCGCGGCGATGCCCCGCAGTGCGTAACGCAGGCCCGAGACCGTGGCGAGTGGCTGGTGTTCCAGATCACGCTGGTCGTTGACGAGTTCCACGTGCCGCTGGGCGAGCCCATAGCGAGTGCCGATGACCCGTTCGGCAAGTCCGATCTCGCCCGCGAATACCCGTTCTTCCCCGACGCCGGCAAATCCTAAGAAGAATCCCTCGGGCCCATCGCCCGCGGCGCGCCGAATTGGCGCGAGTGCGGCGTCGATTTGCGGCACCTGGCGGAACAGAATCGCTTCGGCGTCCGCGGCGCCACCCTCCTCCACGTCCGGACCCGCGTTCGTCGCGGACTCCGTCTCGGCCGGGTTCCACACATCGGGTATGACGTCGAGTGTGTCGGTCGCCCAGAGAAACGCGCCGACATAGACGAGGCCGAGCAAGGCCGCGACCCGCTGAGAGTCGCCGCTCAAGGCGCGCAGACTGCGCAATAGATAGATCAGGGTATAGAGCGCGATCAGGGCGCGCGCGCCGGGCAGCCAGCGTGGGTCGACCCACATCGTGGCTATCGTCACGAACAGCATGAGCACCGGCAGCAGACCCATGACCAGGGCCAGCACCGGCGCGCCCGCTGCGTGGATGCGAGCCTGGCGGCGCAACAGGGCAACGAGACCGAGCACGGCGAGTCCATACCAGGCGAACAGCGGCAGCGCCGCGGCCGAGAGGTGCGGATCCGGCTGGCTCTGCCACCAATCGATGGCGACCCAGAGCACCAAGGAGGCGATGCCCAGCAGCGCGCTCGCCCGCGCGGCGCCTCGCACGCCAATCGGACCGGCGGCGCGCAATAGCCAGAACCGCAGCAGCACAGACGGCCAGGATTGGGGTTTGGGCGGAGGCGTAGGCTCCGTCTCATGCACCATGTCGCGGATCCTACCGTGCAGCGCGTGGTCGGGTGAACTAGAATCGTGGGAACGCTCGCCCGGTTCGCGAGGTCTGATCCATTATTATGATGGTGTCAAGATTGCGAGGTCACTGATGAACATGAACACGATGCGCGGGCGCATGTTGACGCTCGCAATGTGCGCCTGCTTGGGCCTTTCTACGGCCGCTTTCGCCCAACACGGCGGCGGCGGTGGGGGAGGCGGGCATGCGGGTGGCTTTGGCGGCGGCCATGCTGGCGGCTATGGCGGTCATGCGGGCGGCTACGGCGGCCGGGGTTATGGTGGCTACGGCGGACGTGGTTTCGGTTACGGGTATGGCGGTTGGCGGGGCGGTTACGGTTGGCATGGCGGCTGGGGCGGTTGGGGCTGGGGCCTCGGCTATGGCGCGTTCCTGGCGACACTGCCACTGTACTATTCGACCTGGTGGTGGGACGGCGTGCCTTATTATTACGCCTACAACAACTACTACGTCTGGAGCCCCTCCGCGAGCGGCTATGTCGTGACGACTCCGCCGTCGCAAGTCGTCAGTCAAGCGGGCGGCGTGCAAGGCAGCGCAGCGACAGGCGGCGGCACCTCGGTGTTCGCGTATCCGAAGAACGGGCAAAGCACCGAGCTGCAGGCCTCCGATAAATATGCGTGTCACCAGTGGGCCGCGAAGCAAAGCGGCTTCGATCCCACGGCGGCCGCTCCTGCCGCCGGCAACGCCCAGTCGCAGCGCCAAGACTACATGCGGGCGCAAGCGGCGTGCCTGGAGGGTCGCGGTTACAGCGTCCAATAGCAGCGGCTCGCTGTTCCCCGCGCCGGCGTTCGAACAGCTGGCGCTGGACCTCGTGCTCCTGCGGCGGTTCGCCGATGTACCGGCACTCCGCGCTGCGATCGTCGCGATCGCCGCAGCGGCGGAGTTTCGGCACCTGCGCACGCGTGGCGGCCGGATGTCGGTTGCCATGACCAATTGTGGCGCTTGGGGCTGGCACAGCGATACGGCGGGGTATCGTTACGTGGCACGTGATCCCTTGACCGACGTGCCCTGGCCTGCGATGCCGCCGCTGTTCGCCGACTTGGCGCAATCGGCTGCCACGAGCGCCGGGTTTGGCGCGTTCGCTCCCGATTGCTGTCTGATCAATCGCTATGCGGTCGGTGCGCAAATGGGCACGCACCAGGATTTTGACGAGCAGGACCTGTCACAACCCATCGTCTCGGTCTCGCTTGGCCTGCCCGCGGTATTTTGTTGGTATGGAGCGGTGCGCAGCGGCAAACCGCTCCGGGTGCCGCTCACCAGCGGCGACGTGCTGGTCTGGGGGAACAGCGCGCGCACCGGATTTCATGCCGTGCGCCCAGTCGCCGCCGGCCGCGATGCAAGCGCGGAACCGTTTCGCTACAACCTCACGTTTCGACGCGCGCGTTAGGCTCGCGCTGGGGCACCCAGCGCCCTTTCAGAGCCGAGCGCCCATTCAGCGCTAAGCGCCCGCTCCGCGATCGATCGAGCCCATGCTCTGGGCCGGGTAACGCTCGCCGGCTGCGGCGTTCGGCGAAAAAATCTGCTCGAGCGCCGCGAGTTGCGCCGTCGACAAGGAGACATCCAGCGCGCCGATATTTTCATCGAGATACTGCCGCCGTTTCGTGCCCGGGATGGGCACGATGTCCTCGCCCTGGGCGAGCACCCAGGCGAGCGCGAGTTGCGCCGGGCTGCAGTGCAGCTCGGCGGCAAGATCCCGCACCTCGTCGACCAGCGCGAGATTCTTCGCGAAGTTCCCACCCTGAAAGCGCGGGCTCGAACGCCGATAATCGTCGGCGGCGAAATCCTCGGGCGTCCTGATGGTCCCGGTGAGGAAACCGCGGCCCAAGGGGCTGTACGGCACGAAACCGATGCCGAGTTCACGACAGGTGGCGAGCGCTCCGTCTTCCGGTTCGCGGCTCCAGAGTGAGTATTCGCTCTGCAGCGCAGTGATCGGGTGCACTTTGTGCGCGCGCCGGATCGTCGCCGGCGCGGCCTCGGAGAGCCCGATGTAGCGGACTTTGCCCGCACTCACCAACTCCGCCATGGCCCCCACGGTTTCCTCGATCGGCACCGTCGGATCGACCCGATGCTGGTAATACAGATCGATCGTCTCGACGCCGAGGCGGCGCAGGCTCCCCTCGACCGACCTACGCACGTACTCCGGGCGACCGCTGATCCCGCGGACCGAAGGATCGTCCGGATCGCGCAGGATGCCGAACTTGGTCGCGAGAAAGACTTGCTCGCGGCGGCCTTTGATCGCGCGACCGACCAGCAATTCATTGCTTTGCGGTCCATACATGTCGGCCGTGTCGAGCAAGGTGATGCCGCGATCGAGCGCATGCGCGATCGTCGCGAGCGATTCCTGCTCGTCGCGCCCCGCATAAAAGTCGCTCATGCCCATGCAGCCGAGTCCGAGCGCCGACACCGACGGTCCGTTGCGGCCCAATTGTCTGAACTGCATGCTGTGCTCCTGGTTAGCTTGGGGGTCAGGTTAGCATCTTCGCGAGCCCGCGCCTCAGAGCGACAGCGGCAAGGCCGTGGATTCTTTGATCACGGTCACGGCGACCGAGGAGTTGACCGACTGCACACAGGGAATGCGTGACAGATAATCGAGGTAGAAGGCTTCGAAGGCCTTGATGTTCTTGGTGACGATTTTCAACAGAAAATCCCACTCCCCGGTCAGCGTGTAGCACTCGAGCACTTCGCTGCGATCGCGGATCGCGGCCTCGAAGGTCGCAATCGCGTCGCGTCCCGTGGTCGACAGCTTGACGTGCGCCAGGATGGTCAGGTCGAGGCCGAGTGCCGCGCGGTCGAGCAAGGCGACGCGGCGCTTGATAACGCCGGTCTTCTCGAGCTGCTGAATTCTGCGCCAGCAGGTCGTCGTCGATTGCTGCGCACGCAACGCGACATCGGCGACCGACAAAGCGGCTTCGTGCTGCAAGATATCGAGGATCTTGATGTCGATCGCATCGAGCGTAACTCGGAACATACGATTCATTATATTTGAATATCAGGAATGAACATACTGGTTTTGCGGGTGCAGAGCGAACGAGAGCACCAATCGACCTCATAAGAGCGTAGATTCCGCGCATGGTCAGTACCTCGCGTTTGCATCTGCCCCGTGCGCCGGCCCGCCCTGGTGAAGCGCCGGACTTCAGCTACCTGGAGTTATCGCCCGCGGGTGCGGTGGCCCGCCCCGAGGTCACGGCCAAAACCCGCGATATCGCTGCGCTCGCGCTCGAGCTGGTGCGCGTACTCGACGATCGTCACGATGCCGTCGGCCCCTGGCACCCGCATCTGGATCCCGCCGAAATGCAGATCGGGCTGCGGCATATGTTGCTCACCCGCCTCTACGACGAGCGCATGCAGCGCACGCAGCGCGCCGGCAAGATCAGTTTCTATATTCGCTCGCTCGGCGAGGAGGCCGTCTCGGTGGCGCAGTGCATGGCGCTGCGACCGGGCGACATGCTGTTTCCCGGCTATCGCAATCAGGGCCTGCATATCGCCCGCGGTTTGCCGCTCGTTGATCTCATGTGTCAACTGCTCTCGAATACGCGCGACATGTGCAAGGGTCGCCAGCTGCCGGTGATGTATCACTCGGCTGCGGGCAATCTGTTCACGATCTCCGGGAATCTTGCCACGCAGTTTCCGCAGGCGGTCGGTTGGGCCATGGCCGCTGCGATCAAGGGCCAGGATCACATCGCCTCCACGTGGATCGGCGAAGGCAGCAGCGCAGAGGCCGATTTCCACCATGCCTTGCTGTTCGCGTCGGTTTATCAGGCCCCCGTCGTGCTCAATGTGGTCAACAATCAATGGGCAATTTCGACTTTCCAGGGTTACGCCGGCGGCGAGCAACGCTCCTTCGCGGCGCGCGGACCCGGCTACGGGATCGCCGGCCTGCGTGTCGACGGCAACGACTTCCTCGCGGTGCATGCCGTCACGCAATGGGCGGCCGAACGCGCGCGCACAGGCGCGGGTCCGACTCTGATCGAACTGGTGACCTATCGGGCCGCGGCCCATTCGACCAGCGATGATCCGACGCGTTACCGGGCCAAGGATGATCATCTGCATTGGCCGCTGGGCGACCCGATCGAACGCCTCAAACAGCACTTGATCAAGCTCGGCGAGTGGTCCGAGCAGCGGCATCAGGCCTTGACCGCGGAACTCGATGCCCTGGTGGTCGCGAGTTGGAAGGAAGCCGTGACTTACGGCACGCTCAACGAAGGGCCGCGCTTGGACCCCGACCTGATGTTCGAGGACGTGTTCAAGGAAATGCCTGAGCACCTGAAACGCCAGCGGGCGCTGATGCGCGCCGAAAAAAGGGGCTGAACGACGTGGCGCAGATGAACATGATTCAGGCGCTGAACTCTGCGATGGATGCGATGTTGGAGTCCGATCCCTCGGTGATCCTCATGGGCGAGGATATCGGCTACTTCGGCGGCGTGTTTCGCGCCACCGAAGGTTTGCAGCGCAAATATGGCGAGCAGCGCGTGATCGACACCCCGATTGCGGAGGGCGCCATCATCGGCGCGGCGATCGGCATGGCTGTGGGCGGCCTGCGGCCCGTGGCCGAGATCCAGTTCGCGGACTACATCTATCCGGGCTTCGACCAGATCGTCAGCGAGTTGGCGCGGCTGCGCTATCGCAGCGCCGGCGACTTCTTCGCACCCGTGACGATCCGTACGCCCTGCGGCGGCGGGATCCGCGGTGGTCAGACGCATTCTCAGAGTCCCGAGGGGATTTTCACGCATGTCAGCGGCATCAAGGTGATCATGCCGTCGAATCCCTACGATGCGAAGGGTCTGCTGATCACGGCGATCGAAGACGACGACCCGGTCGTGTTCTTCGAACCGAAGCGACTCTACAACGGTCCGTTCGACGGCGACCCGAACAAGGCGGCCGTGCCCTGGAGCACGCATCCGAAGGGCGAGGTGCCGGAAGGCGTGTACCGCGTGCCGTTCGGCAAGGCCGACATCGTGCGCAGCGGCAGCGACCTCACGATCATCACCTACGGTACGATGGTGTTCGTCGCCACGCTGGCGGCAGCGAGTCTCGGAGTCGATGCGGAGATCATCGATTTGCGCTCGCTCGTGCCGCTCGACGTCGATACGATTTGCAGTTCGGTCAAGAAAACCGGCCGCTGTGTCATTGCGCACGAAGCGACGCGATTTTCCGGCTTCGGCGCGGAGATCCTCGCCATCATCCAGGAGGAGTGCTTCTGGGATCTGGAGGCGCCGATCCAGCGCGTCGCCGGTTGGGACACGCCCTATCCGCACGCCTTCGAATGGGAATACTTTCCAGGACCCGCGCGGGTCGGCACGGCGATCAAAGCGGCGATGGAGCCCGCTTGAGCGTGCGCGGCGAGTACGTTTTCAAGATGCCGGATCTCGGCGAGGGCACGGTCGAAGCCGAGATCGTCCGCTGGTATGCGCAACCCGGCGACTGGGTCGATGAGGATCAAGCGATCGTCGAAGTCATGACCGACAAGGCGTCGGTCGAGGTACCTGCGCCGGTCAGCGGACGCGTGCTTTCGGTCACCGGTACTCCGGGTGACAAAGTGGCTGTCGGCGCGCCGCTGATCGTGTTCGAGTTGCTCGGCAGCGCGGACAGCGCGCCGGAGACGCCGGCCGCTGCTGCACCGAAGGCTCCGCCGCTCGACGCGCCCGTGAGTGCCGCCGGCGCCGAGAGCACCGCTGCGACGGCGGCGACGACGCAGCGTGTGATGACGTCCCCGGCGAACCGACGACGCGCGCGCGAGGCGGGTATCAGCCTGCACACCGTCGTCGGCACGGGACCGCGAGGGCGCATAGTGCGGGACGACATCGCGGCGGCGAGCCGCGAGCAGCGGTTACCCGATACGCTGCCGGGCCCAGCCACGGCAGCGGCGACCACCGAAATCAAGGTGATCGGCCTGCGCCGCCTGATCGCCGAGCGCATGAGCGAAGCGAAGCGCAACATCCCGCATTTCGCCTATGTCGAGGAAGTCGACGTGACCGAACTCGAATCGCTACGCGCGCATCTCAACGCGCAGCAGGCGCACGGCGCGGTGACGCTGACGTACCTGCCCTTGGTCGTACTGGCGCTCGTGCGCACCTTGCGCGCCTTCCCACAATGCAATGTCCGCTACGACGCCGAGCGCGGCGTGCTCATCCGACATGCGGCCGTGCACGTCGGCATCGCCACCCAAACGCCCGACGGCCTCAAGGTCCCGGTGGTCCGCGATGCCGGTTCTCTGTCGCTGTGGGCTCTCGCCGCGGCGATCCGCGCGGTCGCCGAGCGCGCCCGTTCGAACAAGTCGCCGCGCGAAGAACTCTCGGGTTCGACGATCACGGTCACGAGTCTCGGCAAACTCGGCGGCATCGCCTCGACGCCGGTGATCAATGCGCCCGAAGTGGCGATCGTCGGCTTGAACAAAGCCGTCGAACGGCCGGTCGTCCTGCAGGGTGCGATCGCGATCCGGCGCGTCATGAATCTCTCGTCCTCGTTCGATCACCGCTTCGTCGACGGCCACGATGCGGCGGCGATGATTCAGCGCTTGAAGACTTACCTCGAACATCCCGCCAGCATTTTCATCGCCGACCCATCGCCCGGAGAATCTTGATGGTCGCCATCGTCGGTTGGTCGCATTCGCGCTTCGGCAAGCAAGCCGAAGAAAGCGTGGAAAGTCTCGCCGTCGCGGCCGCCACCGAGGCCCTGCAGCATGCCGGAGTCGCCGCCGAGGAGATCGATGAGATCTTCCTCGGTCATTTCAACGCCGGTTTCTCCGCCCAGGACTTCACCGCTGCGCTGGTGCTGCAGGCCGATGCCGGTCTGCGCTTCAAGCCCGCGACCCGGGTCGAGAACGCCTGCGCGACCGGCAGCGCGGCCGTGCATCAAGGGCTGCGGGCAATCGAGTCCGGGCGCGCCCGGCGCGTGCTGGTCGTCGGTGTGGAGCACATGACGAACAGCTCCGCGGCGGACATCGGCCGCAATCTCCTGCGCGCCTCGTATCTACCCGAGGAGGCGGACAATCAGTTGGGGTTTGCCGGCGTGTTTGCGCGGATCGCCGACGCGTATCGGGACCGCTATGGCGATCCGGCCGATGCGCTGGCGTCGATCGCGGCCAAGAACCACAAGAACGGTGCCGCCAACCCCTATGCCCAGATGCGCAAAGACCTCGGCTTCGACTTCTGCCGCGTGGAGAGCGACCGCAACCCGCGCGTTGCCGGCAGCCTCAAGCGTACCGACTGTTCGCCGGTCTCGGACGGCGCCGCCGCACTGATCCTCGCCGACGACGCCACGGCGGCCACGATGCCGCGGGCCGTGCGCTTCCGCGGCATAGCGCACTGCCAAGATTTCCTGCCGCTCGCGCAGCGGGATATCCTGGCTTTCGCGGGCTGTGCACTCGCTTGGGCGCGCGCGCTCGCAGCGGCGGGACTGCAGCTCGCGGATCTCTCCTTCGTGGAGACCCATGACTGCTTCACGATCGCCGAACTGCTCGAGTACGAGGCGATGGGCCTCACGCCGCCCGGCCGGGGCGCGGATGCCGTCCGCGAAGGGTGGACGACGATGACCGGTAAGCTGCCCGTCAATCCATCCGGCGGCCTCAAGGCGAAGGGACATCCGATCGGCGCCACCGGCGTGTCGATGCATGTGCTCAGCGCCATGCAGCTCTGCGACGCGGCGCCGCCCGGGATCCAGCTTACGCGTCCGACCCTTGCCGGGATTTTCAACATGGGCGGTGCGGCGGTCGCCAATTACGTGAGCATTTTGGAACGGAGCCGCTGATCAAGCCGGGCACGGTCGCAATCTGTTTCGTCGCCGCCGCGCTCGCGCCCGTCCGGGCGCGCGGACTCGATGCCGACGGCCTGCTGAGCAGCGTCGGTCTATCTCCGGGTCTCTTGTCGTCTGCCCAGACGCGCGTTTCGGCCGCGCAGTATGGCGCACTGTGGCGCCGTATCGCGTGGACGCTCGACGACGAATTCTTCGCCCAGGACTCGCGTCGCATGAAAGTGGGCACCTTCGCGATGCTCTGCCGCAGCGTCGTGCATTGTGCGGATCTCGCCCACGCCCTCGAGCGCAGCCTACGCTTCTTCGCGCTCACCTTCGACGACCTCGCGGGACGCCTCATCGTCGAGGGCGCAGCCGCGAGGATCGTGCTGACCGACCAGCGCGGTCCGCCGCCGACCCGCGTTTTCGCGCATGAGACGTTCTTGATGCTGTTGCACGGCCTTGCCTGTTGGTTGGTGGGCAGGCGAATTCCGATCCGCCGCGCAGAGTTCGCCTATCCGGAGCCAGCGCACGCGGCCGAATACCGGCTCATGTACTCGCACGATCTGCGCTTTCGAATGCCGCACACCGCGATCGCCTTCGATGCGCAGCCACTCGCCTTGCCGGTGATCCAGAATGAACACTCGGCCCTTGAGTTTCTCGCCCACGCTCCCGAGAACATCCTGGTGAAATACAAGAACCCGCACGGCTTGGGCGCGCGCATCCGCCGTCGCCTGCGCCAGTCGCTGCCGCAGGCCTTTCCGGAATTCGAGGCGCTCGCCGAAGAACTGCGCATGGCACCCGCGACGCTGCGCCGCCGACTGCAGGAGGAAGGCAGCGCCTACCAGTCGATCAAGGACGCGTTGCGTCGTGATCTCGCGATCGACTACCTCACGCACTCGGACCGAACGGTGCTCGATATCGCGCTGGAACTGGGGTTTGCGGAGCGCAGCGCGTTCCACCGCGCTTTCCGCAAGTGGACCGGCGTCTCGCCGGGCGATTTCCGGCGCGCCGCGTCGGTCGTCGAGCCTCCAGGCTAGTCGCCGGCGCGCGCGAGGATCTGCTGCGCCTGGCGCAGATGCGGCGCGTCGACCATCGCACCGTCGAGATCGATGACACCGCGGCTTGGATTGGCCGCGAACGCGGCGACGACACGGCGTGCGTGCGCGACGGCCGCGGGCGCCGGCGTGAATGCCGCGTTGATCACGGGCACCTGGCGTGGGTGTATCGCCAGCATCCCGGTGAAGCCATCGCGGGCGGCGCGCGTCGCATAGCGCTGCAAACCTTCATCGTCGCGAAACGCCGGATAGACGGTCTCGAGCGCGGCGACGCCGGCGGCATGCGCGCCAAACAGGGTCAGGGCGCGCACGACTTCGTAGGGCGGCGTGAACGACCCATCGACGAGCCGCGCTTGCGCGGCGCCAATCGCCGCCGGCAGATCCTCGGCGCCCCAAGTGAGGCCGCAGAGCCGATCCGCGACCGTCACATATTCGCCGAGCCGGAACACGGCGAGCGGCGTTTCGGTGGCGATCGGCAGAATCGGCCGCTGCGGCAGCCCGGACCTGATCAAAGTGTCGCCGAGATCGCGCACCGAGGTGGCGCCCTCCGCCTTCGGCAGCACGAAGCCGTCCGGCAGCGCCGACGCGAGACTCGCGATGTCCTCCTCGATGAGTCCGCTGCCGCGCGGATTCAAGCGCACGAAGACCGGCGCGGCGCGATCCGGCCGCGCTAGAAAGCCCGCAACGTGGCGTCGCGCCTCCGCCTTATGCGGCGCGGCCACGGCATCCTCGAGATCGAGGATCAGCGCGTCCGCGTGCGCGCTGCGCGCCTTTTCCATCTGGTCGGGGCGATCGCCGGGTACGAACAGCAGGGAGCGCAATTTCATCGTGCTTCGCGGCGAATCAGCGCCGTGCGCAGACAGCTGCAGACCAGCTCATCGCGTTGATTGTGCAGGCGGTGCACGAACGTCACGATGCCGGCCTCGGGCCGCGACCGGCTGTCGCGCAATTGCTCGACCGTGGTCTCGGCGCGCAAGGTGTCGCCGACGAACACGGGCTTCGGCATGCGCACTTGATCATAGCCCAGGTTCGCGACCAGTACGCCTTGCGTGGTGTCGGCGACCGAGACGCCGATCATCAAGCCGAACGTGAACACGCCGTTGACGAGAATTCTGCCGAACTCGCTCGCCGCCGCGGCATCGGCGTCGAGATGCAACGGCTGCGTGTTGTGCGTCAACGTGGTGATCAGTAAATTGTCGGTCTCGGTCACGGTGCGGCGAATTTCGTGCTCGATACGATCGCCGACCCGCCAGGATTCGTAGCAGCGTCCCGCCATCGATGCTCTCCTCGGTTGCTCGTATCCAGAGCATAGCGCCTCCCGCACCCGCAGGGTGATTCCCACCGGCCGGGATTCGCGGTAGCGTATGCAGATGGGCCGCGGTCAACCCCGTCGATGGCAGTTCGGCGTCAGCGCGGTCGTCGCGGCGGCGTGCTGCTTGGGCGCCTGCGCGACCGATCAAGATGCAGCCGCGCCCGCGCCCGCGCGCGCGAGCAGCGCGCGCGAGATCATCGACCGGGCGCTGCCGCGCAGGGTCGCGGATCGCAGCGGGTGGCGCGAGGATCTCTATGCCGACTTCACGGCACTCGCCCTGCCGGCGACGCGCGCCAACGTGTGCGCGGTCGTCGCGGTGATCGAGCAGGAGTCGAACTTCCAAACCGATCCGGTGATCCCGCATCTTGGCGAGATCGCCTCGCGCGAGATCGACGCACGCGCCGGGCGGGTCGGGATTCCACTCTCGCTCGTGCATGCCGTGCTGCAGCTGAGATCCGGCAACGGACAGACTTATCGTGAGCGGATCGACGCGGCGCGGACCGAAAAGGAACTCAGCGACATCTACGAAGACTTCATCGGGCGGGTGCCCCTGGGCAGTCGCCTGTTCGCCGAACACAACCCGGTCCGCACGCGCGGACCGATGCAAGTCAATATCGCCTTCGCCGAACGCTACGCGGACGCCAGACCCTACCCCTATCCGGTGCATCAGAGCATCGCCGATGAAGTCTTTACGCGCCGCGGCAGCCTCTATTTCGGGATCGCGCATCTGCTCGATTACAGCGCGCCCTACGACCGCTTCTTGTTTCGCTTCGCGGATTTCAATGCCGGGCAATATGCGAGCCGCAATGCCGCCTTTCAAAGCGCCGTTGCTCAACTTGCACACAGCGCCATTGCAGCTGACGGCGCGCTGCTGCCGCATGACGCGGACGATGCGCGCGGCGACCCCGCCCCCGGGTCCACCGAGGCGGCCTTGCGCACGCTCGCCGGCCGGCTCAAGCTCGATGACGAGGCGATCCGCGCGGCGCTCGATCAGGGCAAGACCGCCGCGTTTGGCTCATCGGCGCTTTATCGACGGCTCTTTGCGCTCGCCGATCAAGCGGCGGGTCGGCCTCAGCCACGCGCACTCATCCCGACGATCGATCTGCACAGTCCGAAGATCCGACGCGCGTTGACGACGGCCTGGTATGCGAACCGGGTCGACGCACGTTTCCGACGCTGCCTCGAGGACGTCGGCTGAAGCTTCGGTTTGTCATAACACGAGCGGGCTCACCATATTGCCGGGAGAAATTGACACTGCCGCGCAATAATTGAATCAGAGCCACTCGGACCCGCGCGCAAAGCATCGGCTGTGTCACACTCCCTGGCAATGGAACGCGCAGGCGTTCACAGTTTTCTCGCACCATGCAGGGGACCACATGTCGACACGATGGATCAAAGCCGCAGCTGCCGTGATAGTCCTCAGTCTGGCCGCAGTAGAGGCGAACGCGGACACTGGCTGCGACGCCGCCGTGAACGCTCCGTTGCGGGGCGCCGAGCGACTGGTGAGTTCAATGCGCAGCGACAAGCCCGGACAGGCGCGGGTTTTCGCGGCAGATGGCTCGGAATATACCGCTGGTGCCGCGCGCTGGATGAGCGCTGAACTCGGCATCGCGAATCGCGCCTGCGCGCGCGGCGATAGCGCCACGGCGATTCGCCACTTGAACGGCGTTCGGAAGTTCCTCCGGACGCATTGACGCCGGCTCTGACTCGCGCCTAGACCCCAGTAGCGGCAGGCGCGGCGCGCTCGCAGTGCACGCATGCCGCGTTGCGGCTGCCCCGACTCCGCGATGATGAGACCCAGTCGTGGCTTCTACCGCTTGACACCGACCAATCGTAAATCATTCGCGGCCGAGGCTTCAGTTACGGAGACCTTGTCCGCTATCAGCCTCCACTAACGACAGCAAAGTGCTCGATCTTCGCGCTCGAATTGGATGGATGGTGCACGGATGCGTAGGAGGGGAAAATGAAACCGTACCTCTCTCGAGTATCGATCACCCGACAATTCATGTTATTGGCGCTGCTTGGTGTCGTCATGACGATGACCGGTCTTGCATTGACCCTCAAGCGTGGCCATGACCTTGCCTATGAGGCAAAGCGTGCCGAAATTCAGCATGAGGGGGAAGCGGGGGCCGCGATCGTAAGCCACTTCGTCGATCTGGAGAAAGGCGGCGCTCTCACCCGCCAAGAGGCACAGAAGCGGGCTTTGGAGGCCGTGGGTGCGATCCGCTTCGACGGCGTCAACTATGTCGCCATCGTGAACTTTGACGGCACCTCACTTTCGAATGCGAACACGCGCTTGATCGGCCACAATATCATGGGCCTGAAGGATTCCTTTGGCACGCCCATCACCGCCGCGCAGATCGGGATTGGCAAATCCGGCACTCCGGGTTTCACGACCTTTCACTGGTTGAAAATCGGCGAGAAAGAGCCGAAATTGAAAATCTCCTACAACATCGGTATTCCCGAGTGGCAATGGGATGTCACAACCGGGGCGTTTGCCGACGATCTAAACGCAGCTCTCATCGATAGTGTGGTTCGACTGGCAGAGATCTTCGTGCCGGTTTTTCTCATGTATGTCGCGATTGTCGTGCTGATCCACCGAACGCTTGCGCGAGTGCTGGGCTCAATGTCCAGCGCCATGCGGCGACTCGCGGCGGGAGAGCTGGACACGGAGATCGTCGGGCGCGATCGGAGCGACGAATTGGGCCACATGGCTTCGGCCATGGTTACATTTCGGCAGGCGGCGATCGAGAAGCAGAATCTGGAGGCGGAAGCGCGGCGTCAGCGTGACCGTCACGAGGCGGAGCACGGCTTGCGTCTCCTTGCTGAATCGTCGGAACGCGCCAAGGGCCACTTCCTCGCCTCCATGAGCCACGAAATCCGCACCCCGATGAACGGTGTGCTCGGCCTGACCGAGTTGCTGCTCGATACGCCGTTGAATCCCGAGCAGCACGATTACGTTCAGACCATCTTCAGTTCGGGACAATCGTTGCTCGCGATCTGCAACGACATCCTGGATCTCTCCAAGATCGATGCGGGAAAGCTCGATCTCGAACAGGTCGCCTACGATCCGGTGCAAACGCTCCACGATATAATCGCGCTCTTCGCGCCCCGCGCATCTGCAAAAGGCCTGATGCTGGAGGTCGATGTCGGCCCGGACACGCCGCGCGCCTTGATCGGAGATCCTGGCCGATTGCGACAGGTGCTGTCGAACCTTACCGGCAACGCGCTCAAATTCACGGTCGACGGCTCGGTGCGGATCGAATTGCGGGCGAGCGAGCGAACCAGCGATTCGGTGACGCTGGCATTCGCTGTCGTCGATTCCGGTATCGGCATGACGCCGACGCAACAAGCCAATTTATTCCGCGAGTATGCGCAGGCTGATGTCTCGACTGCCCGGCGGTATGGCGGCACCGGCCTCGGTCTTTCCATCTGTCAGCGCCTCGTCGAAATGATGGGCGGTTCCTTCAGCGTCGAAAGCAAACCGGGCGCTGGCTCCGCCTTCCGGTTCACGATGCGCAGCAAGATCGCCCCATCAAGGGCAACCAGCGCCTGCGACATCGTTCGCGTCAGCCCGCAACATCGGTTCATGGGGCGTGTGCTCTTGGTGGAGGACAACGTGGTCAATCGCTTGGTCGCGCGCACAACCCTCAAGCGATTGGGCTTGGAGGTCTTGGAGGCGGAAAACGGCCGCATCGCGGTGCAACTGGTCGAGCAAGAACGGGTCGATCTGATCCTAATGGACATCAACATGCCCGTCATGGACGGCATAGAGGCGACTCGGCGCATTCGCGCCGCCGAGGCGAGCGGCATCATCGTCGGCCGGCGTCCGATCATTTCCATGACAGCGAGCGTCATGCGCGAGTCCGTCGAGGCGTGCCGGGAGGCCGGCATGGACGAATCTCTGTCCAAGCCGTTCCAGCGGGAGCAACTCGTCGACGTGCTCGCGCGCTGGTTGAACGGCAGCCGCATCAGGACGGAAACCTTGTCCGAAGGGACGCTATGTTGCGTTGCGGCCCCACCGGTCTTGCCGCCTATGGCCTGAGTTTGAGCTGCGGATAAGCAGTGATCCTGTCTGAGGTGTCGATTCGCATATTTCTCGCACCGCCGGCTCATATTTCTCGCACCGCCGGCTCAAGTATTTCCTCCCTCGGACGTTATGAGGGACAGCTGAGACTACTGTGTGTCAGTGGATCCTCGCCGGACGGGCAGACGGCGAGCCGGCGTTCCCATTTTCATCCTCAGGATTCCACCATGACCGTAGGCAAACAAATCGCCAGTCTTCCCGCGCTGGCGCTCAGCGCAATCATTCTCATATTTGGCGTCATGTTGCATGACATCGGCAACGTCTTCGATGCGGCGAGTTACGGCACGGTGAACACCGTCCCCAGTTTGCTCGTCCTCGACCGACTCGACGATGCGCTGAACGACTCCCGATTGAACGTTTGGAAAACTTTGTCGGTGCATGATGCGGCCATCGCAGGTGGGTTCACACGGGAGGTCGCCAAGTCCCGCGATGCGCTCGATAAGGCGCTCAAGGACTATGAGAGCCTCATTTCGGACGACAAGGACAAGGCACTGCTGGAGATGGAGCGCACCGATGCGGCCGCCTACTATCGTTTGACTGACCAAGCGCTCGAGTTGTCGCGGACCGGCAAGCAGGACGCGGGCGTCGAACTCATGATCGCGCAAGTCGCGATCATCGACAAGTTCAAGACGGACTTCGATGAACATCGGACCTACAACGAGACCCTCGGCAAACAGGGTGCGGACCAGGCACTTGCCATCAAGTCGCGCGCGATCTGGATTGGCGCGATCCTGACCGGCATCACGCTGGTGCTGGTCAGTCTGATCGGCTACTACGTCTATCGGCAGCTTACCGGCCAGTTGGGCGGCGAGCCGGCCTATGCGGCGGAAGTCATGCGCGACGTTGCCGGCGGCAAGCTCGACATGACCGTGCTCGTCAAGCCGGGCGACAAGACGAGCCTCCTCTATTCGATCAAGAACATGATCGACAAATTGAAAACCGTGATAGACGGGCAACGGCGGGTGATCGCGGCAGCCAATCACGGTGAATTTACGGAGCGGGTCGATCTCGTGGGGCTCGAGGGCTTCCAGAAAGAGCTCGGTGCGGGACTGAACGAACTCATCACCACCACCGGCGCCAGCATCGATGATGTCGTCGAAGTCATGCGTGCCCTGTCCGAAGGCGATCTGACCAAGACCGTCGACAAGGACTACGAAGGCAGCTTCGCGGCGATGAAAGAGTATACCAACAACACGATGCTCAAACTCTCGGCCGTCATCACCGAGGTGAGCGGTGCCGCCGATTCCTTGACCACGGCGGCCGTGCAGGTCAACGCCACCGCGCAATCGCTGTCGCAAGCCTCGAGCGAGCAAGCCTCGAGCGTCGAGGAGACCAGCGCCTCGGTGGAGCAAATGACGGCTTCGATCGATCAAAACACCCAGAACGCCAAGATGACCAACACGATAGCGACCCAAGCATCCACCGAAGCCGTGGCCGGCGGCGAAGCGGTCAAGGATACGGTCGGCGCCATGAAGCAGATCGCCCAAAAGATCACCATCATCGACGACATCGCCTACCAGACGAACCTCCTCGCACTGAATGCGGCGATCGAGGCGGCGCGGGCTGGCGAGCACGGCAAGGGGTTTGCCGTGGTCGCCGCCGAGGTCCGGAAGCTCGCCGAGCGCAGTCAAGTGGCTGCCCAAGAGATCGGCACCGTCGCCGAGAGCAGTGTGGAACTCGCGGAGAAGGCCGGCGCTTTGTTCGTCGCGATCGTGCCCAACATCCGCAAGACCTCCGACTTGGTCGAGGAGATTGCCGCCGCATCGGAGCAACAGTCCGCCGGTGTCAACCAGATCAATTCCGCGGTCACGCAACTGAGCCAAACCACCCAGCAAAACGCCGCCGCGTCCGAGGAACTCGCCGCGACCGCCAATCAAATGAGCGGCCACGCTGAACAACTGCAAGAAGCAATTGGATTCTTCAAGCTGTCCGGCAACGGATCCGCGGCGCCGGCCAGCACCCGCGCTGCGCCGACGCAGGCTGCCGCGGCTCGCAAGCCGGCCAAGAAGCGCGTGCCAAAGACCGGTCCCACGCAATCTGCGGACAGCGCGCCGCTTGCCGAGGCACCGGTCGAGTCAAGCTTCAGCAAGTTCGGTTAACGGGAGAATCTCATCGCCACCATGACTGTAGGAAAAAAGATCTCATTGCTGCCGGCCCTGGCGCTCGCTGGGATCGTGCTGATCTCAGCCGTGTTCATCCACGGCATCGACAGCGTCTATGACTCCGCAAGCTATGGCACGGTCAACACGGTGCCGAGTCTGCTGGTGCTCGATCGACTGGATATTGCGCTGGCCGATGCCCGAGTGAATCTGTGGAAGGCTCTAGCGGTGCACGATGCGACTATCGCGGCCGACTTCGATAAGGAGATCCCAAAGTCCCAGCAATTGATCGAGAGCGCACTCAAAGATTATGGTCTGCTCGTTTCGGACGACAAGGACAAGGCACTGATGGAGGCTGACCGGACCGATGCGGCGGCTTATTTTCGCCTGACCGATCAAGTGCTCGCGTTGTCGCGGGCCGGCAAGCAGGGCGCGGGCGTGGACCTCATGCTGGCGCAATATCCGACGATCCAAAAACTCAAAACGGACCTCGAGGAGCATCGCGCCTACAACGAAACTCTTGGTAAGCAAGGCGCCGCCGAAGCGGTCCACGGCAAGTCGAAGGCGCTCTGGCTCGGGGTGCTCATTGCCCTGCTAACCATGGCGGTATTGGCTCTGATCGGTTTCGTGATCGTCCGTGCCCTGACGCGGCAGCTCGGGGGCGAACCCGCCGCCGTGGCCGCCGTCGCCGGCAAAGTCGCCATCGGCGACTTCTCGAGCCAGATCGACTTGCGCCCCGACGACAGCAGCAGCCTGTTCGCCGCGGTGGCGAAAATGCAGGAGGATTTGAAGCTCCGACTCGAGACAGGGCAACGCGAAGCGGCCGAGAATGCGCGAATTCGCACCGCGCTCGATCGGGTCTCGGCGGGCGTCATGCTCGCGGACAACGACGGCAAGATCATTTATGTGAACGACGCGGCGATGAATATTCTGCGTCAGTATGCCGGGCAGATTCGCGCCGGCGCACCGCAGTTCGACCCGGAGCGCTTGCTCGGCACACCGCTCGACCATTTGCTACCTCTGCCCCAGGGGCTCAGCAGCGCCCACAGCGAGGAATTGGCGTTCGGCGAGGCGACCTTGCGGATCGTCGCGAACCCCGTCCACGCTGCCGGCGGCGCGCGCGTCGGCACGGTCGTGCAATGGCTGGACCGCACGCAAGAACTCAAGATCGAACAAGAGGTCAACGTCATGGTCGCCCAGGCGATCGATGGCGACTTGACCGCGCGCATAGAGGAGCATGGCAAAGACGGTTTCTTCAAGTCGCTGTCCGAGGGCATGAACCGCTTGATCGGCAACATGGCCGACGTCGTACGGGCGATGGCGAGCGCGGCAGCCGAGGTCAGCACGGGCGCGGACGAAATCTCACGCGGCAACTTGAACCTTAGCCAGCGCACCGAACAGCAGGCCTCGAGTCTCGAAGAAACCGCCTCGTCGATGGAGCAGATGACCTCGGCGGTCAAGAACAATGCTGACAACGCGGCGCAGGCCAATCAACTCGCGGTCGCGGCGCGCGACCAGGCGGAACGCGGCGGCAAAGTGGTCGGCTCCGCGGTCGCGGCCATGAGCGAGATCAACATCGCGAGCAAGAAGATCGCCGACATCATCGGCGTCATCGACGAGATCGCTTTTCAAACGAACCTGCTCGCACTGAACGCCGCGGTCGAAGCCGCGCGTGCCGGTGAACAAGGCCGCGGGTTCGCAGTGGTTGCCTCCGAAGTACGCAATCTCGCCTCGCGCAGCGCCGGAGCCGCCAAGGAGATCAAGGCCCTGATCCAGGACTCGGTCGGCAAAGTAAGCGAGGGCACGAAGCTCGTCGACGAGTCGGGCAAGGTGCTCGGTGACATCGTCGCGGGTGTCAAGAAAGTTACCGACGTGGTGGCGGAGATCTCCGCCTCGAGCCGTGAGCAGGCCTCGGGCATCGAGCAGGTCAACAAGGCGGTCACCTCGATGGACGCGGTGACGCAGCAGAACGCGGCGCTGGTGGAAGAGGCGTCCGCTGCTGCCCAGGCGCTCATGGAACAGGCGGCAAACCTATCCAAGTTGATTTCGCGTTATCACGTCGGCGGGGCGTCGGCGGTGTCCGGCACCGCGGCTCGGGGTGGTACTGCGGCGGTGAAGCCGCGTCAACCGGCGGCGGAGCGGCGGACGGCGGCCCGGCCGTGGAGCGGCAAGACCGCCGCCAGCGCCACAGCGACGGCAGCGACCGAGGCGCCGGCGCCTCAAGCGGCAAGCGGCGGCGACCAATGGACCGACTTTTGAAGACCGAACCCATGCTAACGAACCAGTACCTGACCTTCGCTTTGGCCGGAGAACTGTTCGCGATTCCGATTCTGGCCGTCCAGGAGATTCGCGGCTGGGAGGCCATCTCGCGTACGCCCCGCTCTCCGGAATACGTGCTCGGCGTCATGAATCTGCGCGGCGCCATGATCCCGATCATCGACTTGCGCGCCCGGCTGGGGATGGAGATCTGCGAGCGCACCTCGACGTCGGTCGTGATCGTCGTGCGCGTGGCGACGCGTGGCGGGGAGGCGGTGACCGTCGGCTGCCTCGTCGATGCGGTCTCGGACGTCATCAGCTTAAGCGCAGATGCGGAGCACGCGACGCCCAGCGCCTGCGGCCAGGTTGACAGCCACTTTCTCGCCGGCATGACCACGGTCGACAAGCAACTCGTGATGCTGCTCGATCTCGTGCGTCTGGTCGAAACCAGCATCGGCGGACAGTTCGACGCGTTCGCGGCCTGACTGTGAAAATCTCCCCCGAGCGCCGCATCCTTCTCGCGGCGCTGTGTCTGCTCTCGGCCGCCACCAGCGCCGCCGCCGATGAGGTCGCCGTGGCCGCTTCCGTCGCAGCCCCGGCGCAAGCAGCCGGGCTGATGGGCGCGGTTCCGCATCTAGCCGACATCCTCGAGGCGTCGGGGATTCAGATCACGGGCTACATCGACGCCACCTACGAGTACCTGACGACCAGCGGTGAATTCAAGGGTGGTGTTCCGAGCCGTGTGTTCGATTTTCGTGAGAACAGCTTCACGGTGCACCAGGCGGCCCTGACCGTCGCGATGCAGCCCAAGGAAGGCTTCGGTGCTGTCCTCAACCTGACCGCCGGGGAGGACGCGAACGTCATCAAGTCGCTTCCGGAGTCGGGGGGCTCCGATTTCGATGTGACCCAGGCGTTCGTCCAGTATGCGCATGGACCACTGACGATCATGGCGGGCAAGTTTGTTACCCTGGCGAACGTCGAAGTCATCGCGGAAACCCAGGACTCGAATTTTTCGCGCTCCATCCTGTTCGGCTATGCGGTGCCGTTCACCAACACGGGCGTCCGCGCAGTCTATGCGATCGGCGACCGATTCTCGCTCACCCTCGGCGTCAATAACGGCTGGGACCAGATCACCGACGCCAATACGGACAAAACGCTCGAGGTCGGTCTCGCTTGGACACCCAGCAAGGTGTTCAGCATTCTTTTAAATGTTTACGTCGGCGACGAACCCATCAATGATACGACTCGCAAAGTCGATACGCAGCGCGCGCTCGTCGATGCAATCGTCACCTGGAGCGCAACCGAGAAGCTCACGCTGATCGCCAACTACGACGCCGGTCGCCAGTCCGAGGCGGCCGCTGACGGGGGCGCCGCGACCTGGAGCGGCATCGCCGGCTACGCTAATTACCAGTGGACGGACCAGTGGCGCACCTCCGTGCGTGCCGAGCGTTTCAACGACGCCCAAGGCTACCGTACCGGAGTCGATGCACCGCAACCGGGCGCGCCCACGGACAACGTTGGCCAGATCTGGTCGGAGCTCACCTTGACCGCGGGCTACGCACCGACGAAGCAATTCGAATTGCGGCTCGAGGCGCGAGCGGACAAATCCAACGTGGCCGCCTTCGTCACAGCCGGCGGAGCGGCCGGTGCATCGGCCGACGACGGCGCAGAGCTCACCGACAAGCAGGAATCGCTCGCGGTTCAGGCAATTTACAAATTTTGAGTCAGCCATAGGCACAGAGCGCGAGTCGCTCGGGGCCCCGCGGCGGGTTCACGCCACAAGGTCAATCGGCAGGAAGACCTGAAACCGGGTGCCGCTGTCCGGCGGTACGGTGCTGCTTCGAACCGTAACCTCACCGCGGAGGTTCTTGACGATCCCATAGACGACCGAGAGTCCCAAGCCACTACCCTCTCCGGGCGCTTTGGTCGTGAAAAATGGGTCGAATATGCGCTCCAATACCGCGGGGGTCATGCCGCTGCCGGTATCGGTCACGGTGATACATACCCCCTCGATTTGTTCGGTCGATGCACCCAGGACGGCGTGGGCCGGCTCGACAGCGATGCCGATGACCCCGTGATTATTCATGGCGTGCGCGGCGTTGATGCACAGGTTCATCACGATTTGCATGATGTGCGTCGGATCGGCCAAGATGCTGATATCGCCTCTCGTGCCGCATTCGAAGGCGAGATCGATCGCAGGCGGCAACGAGGCGCGCAATAGCGCGAGCGCTTCGCGGATTTGCGGCACGATGTTCACCCGCACGGAAGCGCCCGGTCTTTCGCGCGCGAAGTCGAGCATTCGTGCGACCAGATCGCGGGCGCGAAAACTGCTCTTGATGATCAATGCGATGTTTTTCTTGGCTTCGGAATCGTCGGGCACCTCATCGTCGGTCAATTCGGCGCAAGCGAGGATGCTTGCCAGGATGTTGTTGAAATCGTGTGCGATACCCGCCGCCAGCGTACCCATGGCTTCAAGTTTGCCGGACTGTATCCTGGCGTCGCGCTCCGCGTTGAGCCGCTCCACACTGGCTCTATGATCTGCCGCGGCAGCCAGACTGGCTGACTCGAGCGCAGCCGTGCGTGCGGCAACGAGCTGTTCCAAATGCTCCCGATACTGATCCAACTCTCGCTCGCGCTTGGCCTGCAGAGTGACATCGCTGAGCACGGCCATCAGGCGATTGGGATCGAGTTTGACGAGACTCAAGGACAGCATTCTCGGCTGCAAGTCGTCGGCGCTCTCGGCTTTGACACTAATGCGCATGTCCTCGCAGATACTGCCCTGTTGTGCCGCAAAGCAATCGGCCAGATGCCCAAGGTTCGGCGCCACGCTCTTAAGCGCCGTAAAGAGGTTGCTGAGCGTCCCATCGCGCGACAGGGGCATGAGCAGTTGAGCCGAGAGGGGATTGATCAAGACGATCTCGCCGTCCGGCAAGGTCTGCACCAGGCCGACCGGGGCCATGTAGAGGAACTGGAGCAACGCCTCGTATTCAGCCTCCCGGTCGATCGCTGCCGCAACGCTCACGGGGCACGATGAATGAGTACATAACTGAGCGGGTCCTCCGGCGTGGAGGTGAGCCGCAATTTCACCTTGAGCGGCCTCATGCGCAGCGTCAGCACGTAGTCGATCGTTGCATCGAGTTGGGTACCGTCGCGGAGCGCGTCCTCGAAGCGCTGTGCCACCATGAAGTTGTTCATGCAGGGCGCCACCACCGTGAATAGCGGTCGGCCAAGTACCGCCGCCGCGGCTAGCCCCGCCATTCGCGATTCCCAGCTGTTGTACACGCGGACTACGGTATCGGCGTCGAAGCCGATCACGCCGAACTCCAGTGTGTCCATGTCGGCGGCTCCGAAGCCGGCAAGTTCCGAGGCAATGTCAGGCGTATCAAAATCAACCATCGTGCGTGAACATCCCGTCGTGGACTGCATTGGGGGACCGCCGCTGCGCCTCGAACGCTTCCGTCACAATGGGGACGAACGAGCGTACGGTCTGTTCGGTACCCCACTCGGCAAGCTCTATGGCACCGGTGAGGCCAAGTCGCGATCCCATCCAGCGGTCTGCGAAATTCAAGATCATCTTCGATGACGAGAATATGCGGCATGCGCGTCAGGCTTGCGGTCGGGCCAATGCCTCGTGTATCGCCTGACGCAACTCGGTCCGAGAAAAGGGCTTCGCCAAAGTAAGCTTGACGCCGATGACTGCGGCGGAGCCCAGGTGAAACTCGGGCTTGAGGGCGCGGCGACCACCGGACATGGCGATGATGGGCACGGCGTTGCCCAAGCGCGACAATTCGATGATCAACTCGATGCCATCCATGTTCGGCATCAAGATATCGGTGATGATCAAGTCCGGGTGTATGGTCTTGAGCAATGATAACGCAGTCACGCCGTCACCGGCGATGGACACCCGATGCCCATCCTTGGTCAACATCTTGACCAGGGGTACGCGGAATTCAAGATCGTCTTCAATAACCATGATATGGGGCATGCATGATTTCCCGCGGCATGAGTTGAACCGCTTGCGACGCTGCCAACCACAACCATGCACTCTGTACCGGTAACAGCCGGACGGTCTGTGCGGTAACCCTCTCTTCAGTCGATCAAGATTGCGCGGAAATCGTTGACATTGGTCAGCGTCGGTCCGGTGATCACGGAGTCGCCGAGCGCGGCAAAGAATCCGTGGCCGTCGTTGTCGTCGAGCATCGCCCGCGGGGACAAGCCTTGGGCCTGAGCCCGCGCGAGTGAATCGGGGTGCAGCACCGCACCGGCGATTTCCTCCTGGCCGTCCACGCCATCCGTATCCGCAGCCAGCGCGTGGATGCGCGGATGGCTCTGAAGCCCGAGGCCGAGCGCCAACAAGAACTCGACGTTGCGTCCACCGCGCCCTGAGCCACGCACCGTGACCGTCGTTTCACCGCCCGACAAGAGCACGCAGGGGGCGCGCAGCGGTTGATCGCGGTTCGCGATCTGCAGGGCGATGCCCGCCATCATGCGTCCCACCTCGCGCGCTTCGCCCTCGAGCGCATCGCCGAGAATATGCGCCTCGAAGCCCGCGAGACGCGCAGCCGCCGCGGCCGCTTCGAGTGCGGATTGAGGCGTCGCGACGATCCGGTATTCGGACCGCGCCAGGCGCGGATCGCCCGGCTTGATCGACTCGCCCGCGCCGCTCTCGAGCAGGAACTGCGCCGCCGCCGGAAGCGCAATCCGGTAACGCGCACAGATACGCAAGGCATCGCCGCAGGTCGAGGGATCCGCAACCGTGGGGCCGGAGGCGATGTCGATCGGATCGTCGCCGGGTACGTCCGAGATCAACAGCGACCACAGGCGGGCCGGATGGCAGGCCGCAGCGAGGCGGCCGCCCTTGATCGCGGACAGGTGCCGCCGCACGCAATTCATCTCACGGATCGTCGCTCCCGATCGCAACAGTCCGCGGCTGATCGCCTGCTTGTCGGCGAGCGTCAGGCCCGGAGCCGGCAAGGGCAGCAGTGCCGAGCCACCGCCCGAGAGCAGCGCAACGACCAGATCTTCGGGGCCGAGGCCGGCAAGGAGTCGCAGCATCCGCTGCGCAGCCTGCAAGCCGTCGGCGTCCGGCACGGGATGCGCGGCCGTGACGATCTCGATGCGATCGCAGGGAACTGAGTACCCATGGCGGGTCACGACGAGACCGGACAACGGCGCGGTCCAATGCTCCTCCAAGGCACGTGCCATGGCTGCCGAGGCCTTGCCGGCGCCGATCACGACGGTACTGCCACGCGGTGGCCGGGGGAGATGGGACGGCACGCAGGCGCCCGCCTGCGCGGCAGCGACGGCCACGGCGAACAATCGACGCAGCAGGTCCGGTGCCGCGGGGCGCATGGGCTCAGGCGTCGGCGTCAGTGGGCTTCGCCGCCGCGTGCAGCGCAAACGTCCGTTCGATGGTCTTGACGAAGAGTTCGGCGCGCCGCACGGCCTCGGCCGCAAACTGTGGATCGATATCGGTGCCGGCATTGTCCGCCTGCAGGCGCAGATTTTCGGCCTTGTTGAGCACACCGGCGAGATCGCGATCGATCTGCCCGGTTTGCACCGCGTATTGGCGGAGCGCGGCAATCAACTCTTTGTGCTCGGCCGGCAGGCCCTCTTCCGGCACACCGGCGCATAGCAGCGCGGCTCTGGCAATATTGAACATGGCGAAATAGGCGCGATTGATCGCGCCATCGGCATCGCCGTCCTCCAGGCCCAGGTGGGCGCTGCGCATCGCCCGCTGACTCTTTCGTGCCAGATTGCGAACGAACGGCGAATAATTCACTTCAGGATCCCCATCCCTCTAGTTTGGGTGGAAGTCCGCGGCGGTGCAAGAACGTACCGCACAGGAACGAACTCCGTGTCGGACAGCGCGTATCGTCGCGTAAGCTCGCGCGGGCACGGCCACACTCCCCGGGTAGCGGCGCAGAAAAGTTCCTACGTCCGCTCGTGGTCTTCGCCGCTGGGCGCGCGTTCGCGCCTGGCCGACACTTCAGCGCAAGTTATCGCCGAAGGGGATCCCGCTATGGACGAGTTCCTGATGTTGACTGCTTACTATCCGTGGCTGTTGTGCCAGTTGCGACGCTATCCGCCGTTCCGGTCGTTGTGGCGAGACCGCGGTTCAACGCGCCTTTGAATCGCCTGGCGTTCACTGCTTTGTCTCGTGCGGTGCCGGCGCATCCGCCTCAGTGAGTACGATCGCCACCTGCTGCGAAAAATTGGCCACGGCGCCCCCGCTACTCGAAAGTGGTACGTTCTCGCCGACGACCGCCCGGCAATACGCTTCGGTCAGCGCTTCGATGACCTCGGCGGGACTGCTGTCCGGTTTGGCGCTGGTGTAGGTGTGTACGACCCGGACCAGGGTCGCGTGATCGCTGCCGGCTGCGCGCAAGGTCTCAGGACTCTCCTTGAGAGCCGCACTCGCGACATTGGCGGGCAGCAAGGGACAAACGAGATCGGGTTGTCGCGCCCGCGCGGGGATATCGGCGTACTTGCGCGCGTTGCCCACCTCCCATTGCTGAGCATTCGGCACGCCATGATTGTTCCAGGCGGTTCGCACGTAGTTGGTGACGTCGGCAATTTGCTCATCGCTCAATTTACGAGCAAATGAACCCATGGCACCCCAAGTTCCCTGGGGGGCGAAGCCCTGCAGCACGGCCATGATCACGTTGTCGGGCTCGGCGGCGGTCACCGCCGTATTGCCGGCGAGTGCGGGGACGGTATTCGCCATGCCCTGACCGTTGTCATGGTGACACGAGCTGCAATTGTTTTCGTAGATCTGCTTGCCGATTGCCAGTTCCTCGGGCGAGGCGACGGCGCGGGCCACAGCCGGCTCGCTGGCCGGCTTCTGGTCTTTGAGATACACGGCCATGGCCTGCAAATCGCTGATATCGAGGAAGCGAAGGCTGTCGTGCACCGTCTCCGCCATGGGCCCAAAGGCATGGTCGTTGCCGACCATGACACCGGTCTTCAAAAACTGGACTAGTTGTGGCACGTCGTACTTCTTGATGGACGAGTTGGGATCCGCCGAGATATCGGGTGCGAACCAGCCCTGTAGTGCTGCGCCGGTCAGTTGATATTTGGCTTCCGGGGCCATACCGATGTTTTTCGGCGTGTGGCACTCGCCGCAATGGGCCAAGGCCTGGATCAGGTAAGACCCGCGATTCCACTGCGCATCTTTGCCGGCGGTCGGCTGCCATCGCTGCGGCTTGAAGTAAATCGCCTGCCAGGCACGAATACCCGGACGAAAATTGAATGGAAAACGAAAGGTCTTTTCTGGCGGCGGCACGCTGTGCGAGACGGGTGCGATCGTGCGCATATAGGCCCACAAAGCATCGAGATCAGCATCCGACATCTGCGTGTACTCGATGTAGGGCATGGCCGGATACAAGTAACCGCCATCCTTGCGGATGCCGAGACGCAGCGCGCGAACGAAATCCGCCTTGGTCCAGGTGCCAATGCCCGTGTTGCGATCCTGGGTTATGTTGGGGCCGTAAATACTGCCGAAGGGGGTCTTCAGCTCGTCGCCGCCCGCGAAGGGCTTGCCGCCAGGCGCCGTATGGCAGGAATTACAGTCGGCGGTTCGCGCAATGTACTCGCCGCGTGCTGCGAGTGTTGCCGCCTGCACCTGCCAGGAGATCGAAAAAAGCGCGCTCAGCGCGACACACCGTATCCACATAACCATCTTTAAGCCATCTTTGCGGTCGAGCCGCGGTTTGCGACAGAGGTTTAACATGTTCCATTTAATTGCACTGCGCTGTCGGAGTTTGTCCGATAGCCGTGACGGACGACTACACTATCAGGCCAACCGGCCGTTGAGTGGCCGCCCGTCGAATGCTGCGGTGCGATTGCAATTCTCACACCGCTTCGCGCCAAAGTCCTACAGCCATGAGCTGCGAGCCCGCGGAGAGTAGGGGCATGGCGTTCTCGCCATGGAGAGTGGCAACGATGTTAAAGAGCTTCAGGACCGGGTGCGTATTCTTCTTTTATGCGCGGAGTCACGGGCAGCTTCAATATCACCTGTGCGTCACCGAGACCCGGGTTGCAGCGAATGATTCTTGGCGCCGCCTGGGCCAAATCACGGACCGTGCCGCGAGTTGCAGCTCCGAACCGCCCGTGGCAGCTCCTCGCCGCGTGCTGGCTTTCGCGCGTCGCGAGACGACCGAGGCCTGAAGTAGCGAAGCCGGCGGCCGCCGCACGAAGGCCGCGTCGCTGCGCCCCTGCCGCGTTATCATGGGGGCCGATAAAAAGAGGAAGCTATCGTGCACGCACATCCGAGCGCGGCGCGCCCGTCGCCGGACGCCGTCATTACCGACATCGTAGACTACGTTCTTGATTTCGCCATCGCTTCTGAGCTCGCCTACGAGACCGCCCGGCACTGCTTGATCGACACCTTGGGCTGCGGCCTGGAGGCGCTCGACTATCCCGCCTGCACGAAACTGCTCGGACCGATCGTGCCGGGCACCGTGGTTCCATACGGCGCCAAGGTCCCCGGCACCCAGTTCCAACTTGATCCGATCCAGGCCGCTTTCAACATCGGGGCCATGATTCGCTGGCTGGATTTCAACGACACTTGGCTCGCGGCAGAGTGGGGACACCCGTCGGACAATCTCGGCGGGATCCTGGCGGTCGCGGATTGGGTGGCGCGCAATCGCGTCGCTGCCGGCAAGGCGCCGCCACTGATGCGGGCCGTACTCACCGCGATGATCAAGGCCCACGAAATCCAAGGCGTGATCGCCTTGGAAAATAGTTTCAACCGGGTCGGCCTCGATCACGTGCTGCTCGTCAAGGTGGCGTCGACCGCCGTAGTTGCAGAGCTGCTCGGCTGTTCGCGCGAGGAGATCGTCAACGCCGTCTCGCTCGCCTGGGTGGACGGCCAGAGCCTGCGTACCTACCGCCACGCGCCGAACACCGGCTCGCGCAAGAGCTGGGCGGCAGGTGACGCCACGAGTCGTGCCGTGCGGCTCGCGCTGATCGCGCGGACCGGCGAGATGGGTTATCCGTCGGTGCTGACCGCCAAGACCTGGGGCTTCTATGACGTGTCGTTCAAGGGGCAGCCGCTGAAACTGCAGCGCCCCTACGGCTCGTACGTGATGGAGAATGTGCTGTTCAAGATTTCGTATCCCGCGGAGTTCCACTCGCAGACGGCCGTGGAAGCCGCGATGACTCTGCATGCGCGCCTGCAGGCACTCGGCACGAGACCTGAGGAGATCGCGCGCATCACGATCCGCACGCACGAAGCCTGCATCCGCATCATCGACAAGCGCGGGCCGCTCGCCAACCCCGCGGATCGCGATCACTGCATTCAATACATGGTCGCCGTGCCGTTGTTGTTCGGACGACTGACGGCGGCCGATTACGAGGACGACATCGCCTCGGATCCGCGCATCGACGTGCTGCGCGACAAGATTCGCTGTATAGAGGATCCGACCTTCACGCGGGACTATCACGACCCCGAGAAGCGCTCGATCGCGAACGCCGTGCTCGTCGAACTCGACGACGGCACGCGACTGGAGGAGGTCCTGGTCGAATATCCGATCGGCCACCGGCGCCGTCGCGGCGAAGGCATTCCCTTGCTGGTCGAGAAATTCCGCACCAATTTGCGGCGACGCTTCCCCGACAAGCAGCAGCGCGCGATACTCGACGCATCGCTCGATGGCGAGCGGCTGGAGTCGATGCCGGTGCACGATTACGTCGATCTTTACGTGATTTGAGATGACCTATCTCGTCGCCGACGACCTTCCCGCGACGCCTGCCGGCGTCCGCTTCCGCGCCCTGCTGGCGCAGCCGGCCATCCTGCGTCTGCCCGGCGCGCACAACGGTCTCGCCGCGCTGCAGGCCAAGGCCCGGGGATTTCAGGCACTCTACTTGTCCGGCGCGGCCATGACGGCGTCGATGGGACTGCCGGACCTCGGCATGATCACCGTCGATGAAGTAGCCTTTTTCGTGCGCCAGCTGGCCCGCGCCTCCGCCCTGCCCGTCGTCGTCGATGGCGACACCGGCTACGGCGGAGCGCTCAACGTGATGCACATGGTCCGCAGCTTCGAGGACGCCGGTGCCGCTGCCGTGCACATCGAGGACCAGCTGCTGCCGAAGAAGTGCGGGCACTTGAACGACAAGAAGCTGGCGACCCCCGAGGACATGGCCGCCAAGATCGCGGCCGCCGTCAAGGCACGCAGGCACCTCTATATCATTGCCCGCACCGATGCGGCCGCCTCGGAGGGCATCGACGGGGCGGTCGCACGCGCGAAACGCTATCTCGAGGCCGGCGCCGATGCGATCTTTCCCGAGGCATTGACCACCGAGGCGATGTTCCGCGAATTCGCGAGCCGCATCGACGCGCCGCTGCTCGCCAACATGACGGAATTCGGACGCACACCCTACTTCACCGCGGCGCAGTTCGCCGCGATGGGCTACCGTATGGTGATCTGGCCCGTCAGTTCCTTGCGTATGGCCGCCAAGGCCCAGGGCGATTTGTACGCGGCCTTGGCCCGGGACGGCGTCGTAAGCAGCGTCCTCGAGCGCATGCTGACGCGGCAGGAACTCTATGATCTGATCGGCTACGCGGACTATGAGGCCCTCGACGCCTCGATCGTCAGGACCATCGTGCCGCGCTGAGCGTCAATCCGGCGCGTACTTGCATTGATCGGCCTTGCGTCGGGCCATGATTTTTTGCACCCAGGCACTCGTGTCCTCGTCGGCGACGAAGCTTTCGGGCGTCCGCTGGACGAGCTGCAACACCGTTCCCTCGCTTGCATTCTGGGTCGAAAATTCCGGCTCGGCCGCATCGGCGACTTCGACCGGCGTAATGACGGCGATCTTGAGAGTGGGATCGCGCAGGCGCAGACGTTCGACGGTGCCGAGAAAGCCGGTCGCGTGAAAATCCCCGGTCAGGTGCAGGACCTGGCTGCCGGGAACCTTGCGCAGCGCCGCCAGGATCGACTCGGCCATGGTGTCGTCGCGCGCCGCCTGCGCGGCAAAACTGCGTTCCGCCTTGATGCGTCCCTCCGGTGTATCGCCGCCACCGCCATGGACGGATGAGCCGCCGAGAAACTCCTGGAATTTGTCGCGGTAGGCGCCGGCCTCGACATGCACGTCGCGCGCGATCCAGGCGCGCTCCTCGCTCGAGAATTTATCGAGGATCGGCAGCCCCCACTGCCCGACACAGGCGATCTCCCAGGTTGGCGCCTCGGCGGCGACGACCGGCAAATGATGAACCTGCGCGAAACTGACCAGCGGCCGGTACGAGGCGACATAGTTTTCCCAGGCGCGCGCCCGATCGATCAGCGTGTTTTCACCGATGCGCCCCGCCAAGTAGTCATTGAGCACGTCTTGGGTGTCGCGCTCGAATTGTTCGAGCGACAACACCAGATGCGGGTCGCGTGCGTACAGAGCGCGCAGCACCCGCATCTCCCCGAGATGCACGCCCGCATGGCCGTGCAACTCCCCGTAGACCACCACGTCATACGCGCGCAGTCGCGCCGCCATCGCTTCGGGATCGATGACCCGTGGCGGCCCCTTGCCGGCATCGGTCCAAACGAATGTCGAGTCGTAGAAATCGACCAGAGGATGTGCGAGGCGGTAGGTTCCGTTGCTGAACACCAGCCGCTGCGACGTCGCGCAAGCCGCGAGCAACAGGACCAACGCAAACGCGATGCCGCGCGCCATCACGCCGACCCGTTCAGAATGCTGCTCAAGAAGGTCTTCAGCCGGTCGCTGCGCGGAGCGTCGAAAAGCTGTGCGGGTGGTCCCTGTTCGATGATTTCGCCGCGATCCATGAACACGATCCGGTCGGCGACCCGGCGCGCGAACGCCATTTCGTGCGTGACGCAAACCATCGTCATGCCGCTGTCGGCGAGACCCATGATGATCTCCAGCACCTCGTTGATCATCTCCGGATCCAAGGCTGAAGTCGGCTCGTCGAACAGCATGATTTTCGGTGCCATGCACAAAGCACGCGCGATCGCGACCCGCTGCTGTTCGCCCCCGGAGAGTTGACTCGGGTACTTGTCGGCGTGCGCGCCGACGTGGACCCGCTCGAGGTAGCTGCGGGCGAGTTCCTCGGCCTGGGTTCTCGGTGTTTTGCGCACCCAGACCGGCGCCAACACGCAATTCTCGAGTACGGTCATGTGCGGGAACAGGTTGAATGCTTGGAAGACCATGCCGACTTCGCGCCGCACGCCCTCGATGGTCCGGCGGTCGGTGCCGAGGCGGATCCCGTCGACGATGACATGACCCGAATCGTGGCTCTCCAGACCGTTGATACACCGAAGCAGCGTCGACTTGCCCGACCCGGAGGGTCCGCAGACCACGAGTCGCTCATGGGCCGCCAGCGTCAACGACACGTCGCGCAGCGCATGCAGGCTGCCATGCCACTTGTTGATCCGCTCGATGGTCACGAGGTCCGCCATGGACTATCGGCGGCGCCCGGCAACGGCGACACCGCGGCCGAAACGCCGCTCCAGGTGGAACTGGGCGATCTCGAAGACGATCGACAGCGCCCAATAGATCAGCGCCGCGGCCAGCAGCATTTCCATGTAATGGAAGCTCGCGCGCGCATAGGACTGGGCGAGAAAGTTCAGCTCCCAGAGTCCGAGGATGGAAACGAGCGAAGAATCCTTGAGCATGGACACGAATAGCGCACCCGCCGGCGGAATGATGAGCCGCAGGGCCTGCGGCCCTGTGACCTTCCAAAGGATCAGCCAGCGCGGCAGGCTCAAGGCCATGGCCGCTTCCCGCTGGCCGAGCGGGATCGCCATCATGCCGCTGCGGATCGTCTCGGCGAGATATGCGCCGTAATTGAGCGACAAGGCAATCAGGCCTGAAGCCAGGCCGCCGAGCACGACACCGACCTGCGGCAGGGCGAGGTAGATGATCAGGACCTGCACCAACAGCGGTGTGCCGCGGAACAAGGAGGCGTAGAAGGTCGCGAGGGCGAATGCGACGGGATTGTCCGACAGGCGCCCGAGCGCGGTGATCATGGCGACGATCAAGGCGCAGAGCATGGAAACGGCCGTCACGAAAATGGTCAGGACCGCGCCTTGGATGAAGCCGTCGGGTGCAAGCCGCAGCCCCAGCAGATACGGCAGTTTTTGCGCTACGTAGCCGAAGTCGAGCTGCAGACCGTGACAGCCCCAGGCGAGCAACAGGGCCAAAACGAACCAGGTGGCCCAGACTTGCACACGGAAATACGAGGTGCGCGCGGCCACCGGGGCCTCACCGGGCGCTGCGACCGCCTCCGGCACCTCGGCTTCAAGGGCCATAAACGATCGCGTCCACACCCAACCATTTCTGCGAGATTTTCGCGAGCGTGCCGTCGGCCTTGAGCTGCTGGAAACTGCGTGCGACCAGCGCATCCCAGTCGGGGTCGCCCTTCTCGGTCGCCACGGAACTGTGCTCGGCGTAGAGCACCGGGGCGAGAATCCTGAGCGCAGGCAACGCGCCGGCACTCGCGGTCGCAGTGGCCAGGGACGAGATGATCGCGTCCAGGCGCACACCCGGGCCGAGCGCGAGATTGCGGAAATTGATCGTTTCGTCGCCGGGAATGGCGAGGACGTCGTGGAAGGGGTAGGAAACCACCGCCTCGCCATCGAGGACGAGCGCGCGATTGACGTAATTCTCGTAGGTCGAGCCGGAGCCGACACCGACGCGCTTGCCCGAGAGGTCCGCCGCCGACCTGATGTGCTGCTCGTCCTTGTGCACGGTGATGACGGCGGGCGATGCGTAGTATTGCACTGGAAAGCTCAAGGTCCGTTCGCGCTCCGCGGTGCGCGTCATCGAGCAAATGCAAATATCCCAACGTCCCTGCCAATGACCGGAAACGATCGTCTCCCAGCTGGGGGTCTGCAGCTGCAACTTGGCGCCGATTTTGGCGGCGAAGGCGCGGGCGACGTCGACGTCGAAGCCCGCGAGTTGATTGTCCGGTCCCAGGAACTCGAACGGCGGATAGGTGTCGAGCAGCACGTCGGTGACGATCCCGGTGCGCTTGACGCGCTCCAAGGTCGCCCCGGCATGCGCCGGCGCGAACCCCACCGTCAGCAGCAAAAGTAACAGACTACGCATTGCCGCAGACTGCCATCCATCCCGCCGTCAACGCAACTGCGCGGGTCCGTGACCAAGATCGCATCATCGCTGCGCGCTTGACCGCAGACTGCGCCTTCATCAGCTATTGCTCCAGAGTCGCCCGTGGCAGCCCGTCAGGATTTGGTCGAACAGGCCTTGGATGATTGGTCACCGGCCGGTGCACCGCCGGCGGCGATGCACTGGCGCACGGTGGAACGCCTGGTCGGCGAGGCGTTCGGGCGACGCGGTTACGTCGTGACCGGCTTCGGCGGTACGCGTGCCGAGTGCGTGACCGCCGACATTGGTTTGATGCGCAACGGGGAGCGGTTTCTCGTGCAGTGCCTGCACTGGCGCAAGCCGCGCGTCGGTGTGCCCGAACTGATCGAACTGTCCCGCATCGTTGCGGCCCAGGGCGCGCGTGGCGGATTTGCCGTCACCACCGGCCGCTTCACGCGGGAAGCCTGGGCTTTTGCGCAACAGGCACCGCTCGTTCTCTACGACGGCCGCGCACTACCTTGGCTGCTGGCGCCTTAGAAGCCCCTGACTCCGCCAGATCCCTGCCGTCAGATCCGTCCGACTGGCGATCGATGGCTCATTCCGACGGCCGGTCCTCTCTGTGCTGGCTATAAACTCGAGCCGTCGTCAACGGCTGGAGGGGCTGCATATGTCGGATCAAGAGTTCAAGTTGAAATTCTCGCGGCGTGCTGCGCTTGCGAACGGCGGACGCGCGCTCGCGGCGATCGGGATCTTCGGAATCGGCGTCCGACCGGCGTTCGCCAAGGGCAAGGCGTCCAAAGACGACTTCTACTTTCAGGATACTCCCGGCGATAACGGCAGGACGTGTACCGGCTGCATCAACTTCACGCCGAAGAGTACTGGGCTCTATGGCAAGGACTCGGGGGATTGCGCCTTGCTCGAGGGCGACGTTTGCACGCATTGCTATTGCCAGGGCTGGACCGACAAGAACGATCCGAACGCGAAGAAAGCGGGAACCTGAGGGCAACCTGCGGGGCTGGACGCGAGCCCCCAGGGCTCGCGCGGGAGCATGCCCCGCGCCGGTGACTGGATGCCGGTGCCTGCATCAGGCGTCCCGAGATGGATCGTCCGCCGCAGCCAGCGGTTCGACGTCGTGAAATTTGCGATAATCCATGATGAGCACGCCATCCATAGATTGTTCGAGCAGGTCGCGAAAGGTCGCGTTCCAGATTATCGCAGTGCTCGGGTACTCAGCACGCGCCATCAGCGCGTGCCCCGTCGTATCATCCGTGCCGCTGACGCTCAAGATGAACACCGCCGTGGCCTGGGCCAGCGATTCAGGCGTCTGTCCGTATAGAGGGCTGGATTCGTCGATGACGTGCATGAGGTTCCACCCCAATACGAAGGCTGGATGTTCGGATCGCAACAACGGCAGGTCCGTGACGCGACGCAGCCGGTAGCCCTCCACCGTGACCTCGTCGCGCAACAGACGCAGACGTGCCGTGGCTTCCTGTACCACGTTTTGCCGCTCGTTCGCCGCCCGAAACATCAGCGTCCGTTTGCCGTCGATAGGCCGCACGACCGCATTGTGTGCGAATAAAAAACGCGCCTTGGGCCGCGAGAAGCGCGCGAACATGATCCCGGTGATCAGAGCGAGCGACATGAGGCCCACGAAGATTTCGAACATTGCGATCGTGTGACCGTAAAAATTGACCGGGTGCATGTCCCCATAGCCCACGGTCGCGAGCGTCTCGACGCTGAAGAAGAACGCGCCGGCGAATCCGGGCGGATTGAGGTTGGCGATGCAACCAGGGACGAGGTGGTAGAGCAGGCCGAAGAACAGGTCAAACGACAGGAAAAACAGCGCGAACGTCGCGAACAGCTGCGGCCAGCTGACCGTCATGAAGTAAAAGTACAAGTCCTGAAAAACGGCGCGGGCAATGCCCTTCGTGATGATTTCGCGGCCGCCGATTCTGATGCGCCGCAGTCCCACGGGCCGTTCGTGTCGACGGGAAGCACCGGCGGCGGGAATCTCGCGATCGGTTTTATGAGCCTTCATCGGTCTGCTTTGATTATAAGCTGATTATCGGATGCTCAGTTGGCGCGATCGCCACCGTCTCGTAGGCGCATGGTCTTTGCGGGCAGCCATGGCATCGCGAACGGCAACAGTCGAGTCCGGGTAGCCGGATTCCTACAGGAGATACGGCGCGCAAGTGACAGGCATGGCGTCGCACCACGCATACCTTAACCAATCCACCCTTGCGAGCCCTAGCCTGGTGCTGAGCGATCACGATATTTATCTTTTTCGAGAGGGCAGCCACAGCCGACTATTCGGGAAATTGGGCTGTTTCCCGCTTCCCGACGGTGGCGGCGCCCAGTTTGCGGTCTGGGCACCGAATGCCGCCGCGGTCTCGGTCATCGGTGACTGGAACGGCTGGGACGGCGGCGCCTCGCCGCTGCAGCCACGCGACGACGGCTCCGGGATCTGGGAAGGCACCCTGCGCGAAGCCCGCCTCGGTCAGTCGTACAAGTACCGGATCACGGCACGCGGCGACGGCGGAATCTTCGAGAAGGCCGATCCCTATGGCAGCTTTTCCGAGCGGCCGCCGGCGACCGCCTCGCGCGTTTGGGCGCTCGACTACGTCTGGTCAGATCAGGAATGGATGAACATCCGCGCCGCGCGCAACGGACTTGGGTGCCCGATCTCGATCTATGAGCTGCACGTCGGCTCGTGGCGGCGGCAGGACGGCGTGCCCCTCGGTTACCGTGAGCTCGCGCATGCGCTGGCCGACTATGCGGTTGACATGGGCTTCACGCACGTGGAATTGATGCCGATCACGGAACATCCGTTCTACGGATCCTGGGGCTATCAGACGACGGGCTATTTCGCGCCGACTGCGCGTTACGGCACGCCCCAGGACTTGATGTATTTCGTCGACCATTTGCATCAGCGTGGCATCGGTGTGCTGCTCGACTGGGTGCCGTCGCATTTTCCGAGCGATGCACATGGCTTGGTCTATTTCGACGGCACGCATCTCTACGAGCACGCCGATCCGCGGCAAGGATTCCATCCGGAGTGGAATTCCGCGATCTTCAACTACGGTCGCAACGAAGTGCGCAGTTTCCTGCTCTCGTCGGCGCTGTTCTGGCTGGATCGCTATCACATCGACGGTCTGCGCGTCGATGCCGTCGCCTCGATGCTTTACCTCGACTATGGCCGCCGTGCGGGGGAATGGATCCCGAATCGCCACGGCGGTCGGGAGAATCTCGAGGCGATGGATTTTCTGCGGCTGCTCAACCGTACGGCCTACCGCGACCATCCGGACGTGATGATGATCGCCGAGGAGTCGACCGCATGGCCCATGGTCTCCCGGCCCACGGACGGCGGCGGCCTCGGCTTCGGGATGAAATGGAACATGGGTTGGATGCACGACACGCTCGGCTATTTCCAGCAGGATCCGGTCTACCGCAAATACCGTCATGGTCAGCTGACTTTCTCGTTGATCTACGCCTTCAACGAGAACTTCGTACTGCCGCTATCGCACGACGAAGTCGTCTACGGCAAGGGCTCCTTGATCGGCAAGATGCCCGGCGACGAGTGGCAACAGTTTGCGAATCTACGGGCGCTGTTCGCCTACATGTGGACGCATCCGGGCAAGAAACTGCTGTTCATGGGCGGCGAATTCGCGCAGCGACGCGAATGGACCCACGAGGGCGAACTCGAATGGTGGGTGACCGACCTCCCCGGACACGCCGGTGTGGTCAAGCTCGTGCGTGAGCTCAACCATGTCTATCGCGCCGAGCGGGCTTTGCACGAGCTGGACTTTTCGCCGCAGGGTTTCGAATGGATCGACGCGGGCAATGCGGAACAAAGCGTGTTCGCGTGGTTGCGCAGGAGCGGCGACGGACGCGAGTGCGTGCTCGTGGTCGGCAACTTTACGCCGGTCCCGCGCAGCAACTACCTGGTCGGCGTGCCGGCGCGGGGCGCCTGGCGCGAAATCTTCAATTCCGATGCGAGCGACTACGGCGGTTCCGGATGGGGCAACCTCGGCGGCGTCGAATCCTGTCCCGTCGCCGCACATGGCCGGCTGGAATCTTTGAATCTGACCTTGCCGCCGCTCGCTGTGATCGTGCTGCGGTGGGCGGGTGAAGACGGCGGACCATGACGGAACTGCCCGACGAGGGACGCTACCGCGCCGTCATCGACGCCGTGCTGCCGAACGTCGACGCCGGCGCCTATCCGCTCAAACGCATTGCCGGCGAGCACTTCGCGATCGAGGCGCATTGCTATGCCGACGGCCACGACCGACTGCGCGTCGTGCTCTGCTGGCAGGCCGGGGAGCGCGGCGAGCTCTTCGAGGTCGAGATGACGCCCGCAGGCAACGACGCCTGGCGCGCGCAATTCCTGCCGCGCGTGCCGGGCCTCTACGACTACAGCGTCATCGCCTGGGTGGATTCCTTCGAATCCTGGCGGCACGATTTGGAGCGGCGCGAGGATCTACAGGACATTCGCATCGCTGTCGCGGTGGGAGCGGCGCTGATCGAGTCCGCGGCCGGGCGGGCACCGCGCGGCGATGCCGAGATCTTGGGCGCCTGGAGCAAGGCTCTGCGCGGCGCCGCCGCCGATCCGCAGGGCGACTCGGGCACGCTCAAGACGCTGGCGCTCGATACGGCGCGCACCGATCTTGCGCGCCGATACGCGGATCGGCGTTTCGCGAGCCGCCGCCGGTACTCGCTCGTCGTCGATCGCAAACGTGCCGAATTCAGCACCTGGTACGAACTCTTTCCGCGTTCGAGCGCCGCGCAGGCGGGTCAGCACGGCACATTTCGCGATGTCGAGGAGCAGTTGCCGCGGCTCGCGCGCATGGGGTTCGACGTACTCTATTTTCCACCGATCCACCCCATCGGTCGCATCAACCGCAAGGGCAGCAACAATGCCCTTGCGGCCGCAGCGACCGATGTCGGCAGCCCCTGGGCGATCGGCGCCGCCGAGGGGGGTCACAAAGCCATCCTGCCGGCCTTGGGCGGATTCGAGGAGTTCCGCAGTCTGCTCGCGCGGGCGGCGCAACTCGGCATCGAGATCGCGCTCGATCTCGCGTTTCAATGCGCACCGGATCATCCGTATGTGAGCGCTCATCCCGAGTGGTTCAGGCGGCGCCCCGACGGCAGCGTGCAATACGCCGAGAACCCGCCGAAGAAGTATCAGGACATTTATCCGTTCGACTTCGAGACCGACGCTTGGGCTGAGTTGTGGCAGGAACTGAAGAGCGTCGTCGACTTCTGGATAGAGCGCGGCGTGAAGATCTTCCGCGTCGACAACCCCCATACCAAGGCCTTGGGTTTCTGGCAGTGGTTGATCGGCGCGGTCAAGCGCGAGCACGCGGACGTGATCTTTCTCGCCGAGGCTTTCACCCGGCCGAAGCTCATGCTGGGCTTGGCGAAACTCGGCTTCACGCAGTCATACACGTATTTCACCTGGCGCAACTCGAAGCAGGAACTGACGAACTACTTCTCCGAGCTGAATACGGGACCCAGCCGCGAATATTACCGCCCGAACCTCTGGCCCAATACGCCGGACATCCTGCCGGAGCCCCTGCAGTCGGGTCTTCGCTCCGTGTTTGCCGCACGGCTCGTGCTCGCGGCCACGCTCTCGGGCAACTACGGGATTTACGGCCCGACCTACGAGCTCATGGAGAGCAGCGCGCGCGAGGCCGGCAGCGAGGAGTATCTCGACTCGGAAAAGTATCAGTTGCGTCATTGGCAGCTGCACCGCCCGGACAGCTTGCGCTCGCTGATCGCCCGGGTGAATCGCGCGCGCCGGGAAAACCCAGCGCTGCAGTCGAATCAGGGTCTGCAATTCTGTCCGATCGACAACGATCAGCTGATCGCCTACCTGAAGCGCGATGCCGCGACCGGCAACGTCGTGCTCATCGTCGTCAACCTGGATCCGCTGCACGTTCAGTCCGGCTGGCTGGAACTCGATCTCGCGTCTTTGCAACTCGATCCGCGCACGGATTTCCAGGTGCACGACTTGCTGAGCGATCAGCGCTACCTGTGGCGCGGCCCGCGCAACTATGTCTCGCTCGATCCCGGGCGCATGCCCGCCCACGTCCTGCGCCTGCGCCACCGCGTGCGCAGCGAACACGATTTCGACTATTTCCTCTGAGCGGCCCGCAATGATCGACGCCAAGCCATCGACTGCCGACATCCCGCCACCGGTCGTCGCGACCGTGCCCGGCGATCCCTGCTGGTACAAGGACGCAGTGATCTATCAGTGCAACGTCAAGTCGTTTCTCGACTCGAACGACGACGGAATCGGCGATTTCAAGGGCTTGACCTCGAAGCTCGCGTACATCAGCGAACTCGGCGTGAATACTCTCTGGCTCATGCCGTTTTATCCATCGCCGCTCCGCGACGACGGCTACGACATTGCCGATTACGAGGACGTCCACCCGCAATTCGGCACGCTCGCGGATTTTTGCGTGATGCTTCAGGAGGCGCACCGGCTCGGACTGAGAGTGGTCACCGAGCTGATCATCAATCACACGTCCGACCAGCATCCGTGGTTCCAGGCCGCCCGCCGGGCGCCGCCGGGGTCGCCGCTGCGCGACTTTTATGTCTGGAGCGACACGGATCGCAAGTACCTCGATACGCGGATCATCTTCACCGACACGGAGAAGTCGAACTGGACCTGGGACCCGGTTGCGAACGCTTTTTACTGGCACCGCTTCTTCAGCCATCAACCGGACTTGAACTTCGACAATCCGCAGGTCATGGAGGCGGTGCTGAAGATCATGCGCTTCTGGCTCGATCTCGGCGTCGACGGATTTCGACTGGACGCGATTCCCTATCTGGTCGAGCGCGAAGGCACGAACAACGAGAATCTGCGTGAGACCCACGCGGTCATCAAACGGCTTCGGGCCGCGATCGACGCGCAGTACGAGAACCGCTTCCTGCTCGCTGAAGCGAATCAATGGCCCGAGGACGTGCGCGAGTACTTCGGTGACGGCGACGAATGCCAGATGGCCTATCACTTTCCGCTGATGCCGCGGATCTACATGGCCATCGCCCAGGAGGACCGCTATCCGATCATCGAGATCATGCAGCAGACGCCGGACATCCCCGAGACCTGCCAGTGGGCGATCTTCCTGCGCAACCACGACGAGCTGACCTTGGAGATGGTCACGAGCAAGGAACGCGATTACATGTACACCACGTACGCCGCCGACGTGCAGGCACGGATCAACCTCGGGATCCGCCGGCGGCTCGCGCCACTGATGGAGAACAATCTGGACCGTATCAAGCTGATGAACAGCCTGCTGCTGTCCATGCCCGGCTCCCCGATTCTCTATTACGGCGACGAAATCGGCATGGGCGACAATTTTTTCATCGGCGACCGAAACGGAGTCCGCACGCCGATGCAATGGAGTCCGGATCGCAATGCGGGGTTTTCGCGCGCCGATCCGCAGCGCCTCTATCTCGCACCGATCATGGACGCCGTCTATGGTTATCAGTCGGTGAACGTCGAGGCTCAGACGCGCGATCCCAGCTCCCTGCTCAGCTGGACGAAACGCATGCTCGCGGTGCGCAAGACGAGCCAGGCTTTCGGCCGCGGATCGCGGCGCTTTCTCAAGCCGGGCAATCGCAAGATCCTCGCTTACCTGCGCGAATACGGCGAGGACACGATTCTCTGCGTCGCGAATCTGTCGCGCTCGGCCCAACCTGTGGAGCTCGACCTCGGCGGATACAAGGGCCGCGTACCGGTCGAAATGCTGGGTCGGACGGCGTTCCCGCCGGTCGGCGAGCTGCCGTATCTGCTGACGATCGCCGCGTATGGCTTCTATTGGTTCCGATTGGCGACCGACACCGAGGCACCGGCCTGGCACGAGCAGATCTTCTCGATCGACGAGCGCCCGGTACTGGTTCTGTTCGACGGCTGGACCAGTCTGTTCCGCGATCGCGTCGTGCCCTGGCGCATCGGGATGGCGGAGAAAACCCGCCAGCAGTTCGAGACCGAGACGCTGCCGCGGTTCATCGAGACGCAGCGCTGGTATGCGGCCAAGGGCAGCCAGATCGAGCGGGCGCGGCTCGCCGAGCAGGTGCTTTGGCAGGAGGGCAAGCTCGCCTGGCTCCTGGCCGTGCTTGAGCTCGAACTCGCCGGCGGCGGGGAACCCATGAGTTATTTCGTTCCTCTGGCGCTCGCCTGGGAGGATCGCGACGACGAACGGGTGCGCGCCCTGTCGAGCGCGGCGGTCGCAAAGATTCGCCAGCAGGCGAGTGTCGGCATCATGGGCGACGCGTTCGCCGACGAGTATTTTTGCCGCGCAATCGTCGCGGCGATCGCAGCGCGCCGCGAAGTCACGAGTCCGCAGGGCCGGCTGCGGTTCCGCCCCACCGACGCTTTTGCCGAGATCGCCGGCGACGATGCCGCGGAGCTCAAAGTGGAGCGGCCGCTGGGCGCGAGTTCGAACACGATCGTGACCATGGGCGAGCGGCTGATGCTCAAGGGCTACCGGCGGCTGCGCGAGGGCGTCAGTCCCGAGTTGGAGATGGGCACCTTTCTCACGGAGGTCGCCCGCTATCCCCACTGCGCACGCCTCGCCGGCGTCATCGAATTCACCGGCACCGACGCCGAGACGCGGCCGCTCGGCCTGCTGCAGGCCTACGTTGCCAATCAGGGCGACGGCTGGAACTACGTGCTTGAATACCTGCGCCGGCATCTCGAGCAGAATCGCACGACGCCGGCCGGCGAGAATCCGCCCGCCAACCTTCACGATGCGCACCTCGCCTTGATACGCACGCTCGCCCGCCGGACGGGCGAATTGCACGTGGCCCTGGCGCTGCGCACGAACAATCCGGCCTTCGATCCGGAAGCGCTCACGCGCGCCGATCTCGACGCCTATCGCGAGCGTGCGCAAGCCGAAGCCGCGGCCGCCTTGGACCAATTGCGCGATGCGCTGCCGCAGCTGACCGGGGCCGACCGCGAGAAGGCGACTGCGGTGCTCGCGCTGCGCGACCGCCTGCTCGAGCGCATGGGTGCGTGCGCGCGTGTGGAACCGCAAGGCATGAAGATTCGGATCCACGGCGACTATCATCTCGGCCAGGTGCTGCTGACGCGCAACGACTTCGTGATCATCGATTTCGAGGGCGAGCCGGGGCGCGGTCTCGAGCAACGCCGTGCGAAGCAATCGCCGCTGCGCGACGTGGCCGGTATGCTGCGCTCTTTCAGCTACGTGCAACAAAGCGCGGTGCGCAAATTTGCGCACAACGATGCGGAGGCGGCGCGGCTCGCGCCACTGGCACGCGCCTGGGAACTCGAGGTACGCGCGGCTTTTCTGCAAGCCTATGGCGAGGCGGCGCAGGGGGTCGCTTCGGTCCCGCAGGTCTTGGCGGGTGAAGGTCTGCTCGGTTTGTTCGAGATCGAAAAAGCGTTCTATGAAGCGCGCTACGAACTCGGGCTAAGACCGGGATGGATCGGAATTCCGCTGCAAGGCATCTTAGAATGGAGTTCATCCGATGCAAAGCATTGACATCTTGTTCGAGACTGCAAGGGAGTTCTTGCATCAAATCGCGGCGTTCCTACCGCGGCTGCTGCTCGCGATGTTGGTCGTGCTGGTCGGCTGGCTCATCGCCAAGGCGGTTCGCTTCGCGATCGATCGAGGCCTGCGAGCGATCAATTTCAACGTTCTGACGGAACGCGCCGGCACCGATCATTTTCTGCGCCAGGCCGGCATGCGCGGCGACACGACCACGCTGTTCGGCCTGCTCGCCTACTGCGTCGTGATCCTCGCGGCGTTGATCATCGCCTTCAACGGACTCGGCCTGACCTACATCACGGAACTGCTCGACAGAGTCGTGCTGTTCGCGCCGAAATTACTGGTGTCGATGCTGATCGTGATTTTCGGCTCCTACTGCGCGCGCTTCGTCGGCACCGCCGTACAGACCTATTGTCTGGACGCGCAGATCCCCGACGGCGACATGCTCGGCCGCATTACGCGTTACCTGATCATGACCTTCGTCGTCATGATCGCCCTGAGCCAGGTGGAGATCGGTGGCGACATCGTACAGAGAACCTTTCTGATCCTGCTCGGTGGCGTCGTGCTCGCGCTCGCGCTCGCCTTCGGTCTCGGCGGCAGGAATTGGGCGGCAGCGATGCTGCAACGCTGGTGGCCGCAACACCGCGAGGACGAAGAACCCCGCCCGTGACTAAAGGACGTGACGGCACTCACGTCGCGGAAAGCCGATGTTCTCGTAAACTCATCGTCTGGTTGCAGGCGAGAAAGTCTCGGTGCGAGCCCCTCTGCTGGAGACCGGCCGTCATGATGATCAGCCTCACTTATGTCAGCTTTGCAACGCAGCCATTCAGCGCCCGGGAGTTGCTGGATCTGCTGACGGTTGCCCGCGAGAACAACAGCAAGCTGGCCGTCACGGGGTTGCTGCTCTATAGAGACCGTAGCTTCATGCAGGTCTTGGAAGGCCGGTCACCCACTGTACATATGCTTTTCCGGCGGATCGCGCGCGATCCACGGCACAATGAGGTGAAATCGATTCTGCAGGAGTCGATTCAAGAGCGGGTGTTCCCCGATTGGTCGATGGGCTTTCAAGATCTGAAGTCCGCTGACGCGCGCGGCGCTCCCGGTTTCAATGAGTTTCTCGATACCCCGCTAACCTCCGAGGCGTTTGCCGACGACGCCGGCCGCGTGCGCCAGCTGCTCGGTTTGTTCAAGAGACGCTTGTAGGCGGGACCCCGGGGACCTGCCGCGTTAGTGCTTTCGCTGCCGGGTCTTTAAGGGTTCATCCTAGCGCTGATGACTTGGATTGGTGACTTGGGTCGTGATGCTCGATCGACAGTCGGCGCACGCTTGAGAAACAGAGCGCTCCGCCGATGCTTGCCATCACTGCGCAGCGCCGCCTGCTGCATCCCTTCTTTCACCTTGAACAACCCGTCGATCACGCATCGAGAGAGAAGCGACATGAATACACCTGCCTCATCAACACCGTCCTTTCTGCAGCGATTCTTTGCAAGCGCACCCACGCCGGAAGCGCTGCTCGCGCGGAGCCAGGCTGCGGAAGCCAAGGCGAAGCTTGATGCTCTAGACCGGGTACAGGCGGTGATCGAATTCAGCTTGGACGGAAAAATCATCACGGCGAACGACAACTTCTTGCGAGCCTTGGGCTACAGCCTCGCCGAGATCGAAGGCCGTCACCATGGCATATTTGTCGATCCCGCCTACCGCGACAGTGCGGAGTACCGAATTTTCTGGGACAGGCTCGGGCGCGGTGAACACGACGCCGGGGAGTACAAGCGCATCGCCAAAGGCGGCCGGGAAGTGTGGATCCAGGCGAGCTACAACCCGGTCGTTGGGTTGGACGGCAAGGCGTGCAAAGTCGTGAAGTACGCCACCGACGTGACTGCGCAGAAGCTGCGCAATGCGGATTTCGAAGGCCAGATCGCGGCAGTCAGCAAGGCGCAGGCGGTGATCGAATTCAGCCTGGATGGAAGAATCATGACGGCGAATGAGAACTTCCTGAAGACCCTCGGCTACAGCCTCGCCGAGATCCAGGGCCAGCACCACAGCATGTTTGTGGATTCCGCTCAACGGGACAGCATCGAATACCGCTTCTTTTGGGAGAAACTCGGCCGCGGCGAATTTGACGCCGGTCGATACAAGCGCATCGGCAAGGGCGGCCGGGAAGTGTGGATCCAGGCGAGCTATAACCCCATCGTGGGATTGAACGGTAAGGCATTCAAAGTCGTCAAATATGCCACCGATGTCACTGCAGAGGTCGTCGCCAATCAAATGCTGCGCGACGCCGTGGAGCAAGCGCAGCGCGTCACCTCGGCCGCTTCGCAGGGCGACCTTGCCCAGCGCATACCGCTCGATGGCAAGAGTGGGCCGATTGCGGATCTGTGCAAGGGCGTCAATTCGCTGATGGAGACGACCGCGGTCCTGTTTGCCGACGTCGGGTCCGCATTCGGCGCGCTGGCGGCCGGCAATTTGTCGCAGCGTATCGAGCGTGAATACAAGGGTACTTTTGCGGAATTGAAGTCCGACGCCAATGCCACCAGCGAAACGCTCGCGACCATCATCGAGGATATGGAGCGGATTTTCTCGGCTCTCGCCCAGGGGGATCTGACCCAACGCATCGTGCGGGATTGTGAAGGTGTGTTTGACAAGCTGAAGACCGATGCGAATGCCAGCTGCGAGAAACTCACCAGCATCATCGAAGACGTACGCGGCGCCGCCGACGCGCTGACCGGCGCGGCAAACGAGGTGAGTGCTACAGCCCAGAGTCTGTCGCAGTCGGCCAGTGAACAAGCCTCCTCCGTGGAGCAAACGACCGCATCGGTCGGTACGATGTCCGCGTCGATTGCACAAAACAGCGACAACGCCAAGGTCACGGACGGCATGGCCAATAAAACCAGCAAGGAAGCTGTTGAAGGTGGTCAGGCCGTAACGCAAACCGTGACCGCGATGAAAAAGATCGCAGCCAAGATCTCGATCGTCGACGACATCGCCTACCAGACCAACCTGCTGGCCTTGAACGCGGCCATCGAGGCCGCACGGGCCGGGGAACACGGCAAGGGCTTTGCGGTGGTGGCGGCCGAGGTGCGCAAGCTCGCCGAACGCAGCCAGGAGGCCGCCAAAGAGATAGGCGAACTAGCCGCCAACAGCGTCGCGACGGCGGAGCGCGCCGGCAACTTGCTCGACGCGATCGTGCCCTCGATCCGCAAGACCTCGGATCTCGTTCAGGAGATCGCTGCGGCTTCGGAGGAACAGAACGAGTCAGTCACCCAGATTGGCGGTGCGATGGAACAGTTGAGCAAGGCGACGCAGCAAAACGCCTCAGCATCCGAGGAACTCGCCGCCACTTCCGAGGAACTGTCCGGACAGGCCCAGCAGTTGCAGGAGGCCGTCGCTTTCTTCACCCTGGGCGGCGAGGCCGCGCCGGCAAAGAAGGTCATGTCCGAGAGCACCCGAAGCAAGAATCGGCGCCCCGTCGCCCCGAGGCGCGGCGCGTCCGCGGGCTTTGCACCGGCCCCCCTCGCGGGAGACATCCAACCGCGCGGGACCGCGGTGGGAAATTTCCGGCCATATTGACCTTAGGTCTCGTGAATCGACAAAGACTCGGCCGCCGCCGTAGCACCAAGTGAAAACCGCTTTGCCGACGCTGTCTGACAGGGCATTCCAGGATATCTGCGCGTTGATGCACGAAACTGTCGGGCTGTCGTTTACCGATAGCAAGAAGCCACTCATATCGTCGCGCTTGGCTGCTCGCGTGCAAAGGCTCGGGCTGGAGGATTTCAACGACTACGTCGCCTTGCTCCGCAGCTCTGACGACGGCGGGGAGTTGCAGGTGGCGGTGGATCTGCTCACCACCAATGAGACGTACTTCTTCCGCGAGCCGCAACATTACGATTTTCTGGAATCGGAATTGACCGGCAAGACACGCGGCTCTCTTTCCGTGTGGAGCGCCGCGTGTTCCTTTGGCGATGAGGCCTACAGCGTCGCCATGCTGCTCTGCGACATGCAGAGGGCAGGCCGCATTGGCGACGAGTGGACGATCCTGGCAACCGACATCAGCGATCGGGTATTGCAAAGCGCAAGCCAGGCAATATATCCGCAAGAGCGCTTGCGTAATGTAACGGCAGACCGGCTCAAGCGCTATTGCCTGCGCGGCGATGGCGAGTCCGACGGACTGGCACAAATTCAGCCGAAGCTGCGCGAGCGCGTTCGTTTCGGTTGGCTCAATCTCTGCCGGCCCATCGAGTCCCTGGGTTCGTTCGATGTGATTTTTCTGCGTAATGTGCTGATTTACTTTGACGCTCCGACGAAGCGCGCGGTGGTGGATCGCGTCTTGACGGAGCTCAAGCCGGGCGGACTCTTCTTTATTGGGACCGCTGAAGGCCGGGTAGCGTGCCGGACACCGCTAAAGTCGCTGATTCCCGGAGCTTTTCGCAAATTGCCGGAGTAGCCAGATCAGAGAAAAAACACCAAGTTGCCGGTCCGACACCGACAACGCGGCGGTACTCACGGTGCATCCCGGCGGCGTGATCTGCGCGGCGCGCGGCGATCGCCTGTATACCTTGCTGGGGTCGTGCGTCGCGGTCGTGCTGACCGATCCCGCGCGCACCGTGGGGGCGATGTGCCATATCGTTCATAGCGGGCCTGCTGTGGCGGCCAGGGGCGCAATACCGACCGCTTCGGCGGATGCGGCAATCGATGCGTTGTACCGTCTGCTGATGGACCGATCGTTGAACCCACGCCTCACCCTGGCCTTTGTCTACGGCGGTGGCAACATGTTTCCCTCCGTGTTCAAAGAAAAGCTCGTGGGCGAGTCCAACGGTCGACATGTGCTGAATCGGCTGGCGGTCGACGGCGTGCGCGTGGTGATTCAGGATCTTGGCGGCACCACCTATCGACGCTTGAGCTGGACTGTCGGCCCCGACCCACCCTGCGTCACGGCCGTGAACGTTTGACAACCGCCCGAGCCGCGCTCTTCAACGCAGGCCCTGAATCGACCACTGGCGCGTTTGCTCCCACAGCATAGCGTCCGGGTTTTCCTGGCCGTAATCGGTGAGCAGCGCGGCGAGCAATCCGGCGGCGATCTCATTCGGATGAAACAGTTCGTCGCGAATCGGGAATTTTGCAAAGAAGCTGAACTCAGTCAATTGCAGTGGTGCCGCGGGCGCGGTTCGGTCGAGGTATTGCCAAACGCCCCCGTGTGCTTGCACGGGGGTCGCGATCAGGACGAAATCCTCGGGCATATGCGGCGCTTCGAGCGTGCGTAGTTGGATTTCCGGCAGCAGCCAACGGCGTGTCTCGCCCTCGCCGTCCGGAAACGCCCAGTCCTGGTCCGGACCGTCGGGATTCACGACGTTCCTTACGGTCAACCACGGCGGCGCAGACTCAAGCACGACGTGGCGAAAGCCGAAGACCTGCGTATAAAGCTGCGCGAAGCGCTCTGCGTCGCGGCGCTGCAGGACATGGGTTTGCTCGTGCACGAGCAGATTCCACAGGTGCTGGGTGAACGCCTTATGCGTACGCGCACTCAATACTTGCGCCAGCCCAGCGTCGCTGAGCACAATACTGTCGCCACGCGTGTGCGGCAGACCGCCTTCGATCGTCGCCGCCACCTTGATGAACGACCAGGGCGTTCGCGCATAGACCGGTGCCCGCTCGCGCAGCCGCGTTTGCAGGCTCGTGATCGCCTCGCGCAGCATCGCCTGCTCCTCGGGCGAGAAGTCGAGCGTACTCTGCCCGTAGACCTCTCGGACTCGCTCCCGCGCCTCCGCGAGACTCATGTTTTGTAGCGCCAAGCCGGTCTTGGCCCGCATTTCGCCCAATTGCATGCGGGCGTAGTACGCGCGCGCCTCCCCGTCGGTCAGGGCGCTGCGCGCTTCGGCCTGCGTGAGGAAGCGAATATTCGCTTCCTGCGCACGGGCGCCCGGATCCCAGGCGAAACACAATAAGACGAGCAATAGCGATGAACGCATCGAAGCGATTCCGGGGAGTGAGGTGGTTAGGGCCGTGACGATGGTGACGCTCAATTATCAGGACTCGTTTTCGCGGATATATTCACCGGCACGTGACTGCAGTCACCTCGTGCCCGCCCCGAACTTTCGTACTATACGGCGCAGGAGTCACTTATGTCAGATACAGTCAAAATCCCGCGCCCTCGGTTTCCCCGCAACGCCAGCGACAAGGGCGGCCGTGTCGAGCATGATTCGCGCGGCAACGCCGTTTGGGTGCGGACCCGCGCGAGCGATCTCACGCAAACCCCCGAAATCCCCGATTTATCCTTGGCCGAGGACCCCGTGAAGGCGGAATCCGCTCCGTCGGCGGCACCTCGGCAAAGACCGAAGCCCACGACACGCTGAGCCGCGCCGCTCAGCGCATGTAAAGACCCCCGTTGATGTCCCAGGTGGCGCCGGTCACGAAGCCGGCGTCGCGCGCAGCGAGGCGCGTCACCATGTTGGCGACGAACTTAGGGTCGCCGAGCGCACCGACGGGAATCCCGGCGAGCAACGACGCCATGCGGTCGGCCGGTATCGTCCGGTGCACCATCGCGGTATCGAGCGGCCCCGGCGCAATTGCATTGACCGTGATCCCGAAGGCGGCGAGATCGCGGGCGAAGACCTTCGTGAGCGTGAGGATCGCGCCCTTGGACGCGGCGTAGTGCGCGCCCGTGGCCGTGCCGCCGTTCTGGCCGGCGAGCGAAGCGAGGTTGACGATGCGGCCATAGCCGCGTGCCTTGAACTCGCGTGCAAACACCTGGCTGCCGACGAACGTACCCTTGACGTTGACGGCGACGACGGCGTCGAACTCCTCCGGAGTGATCTCGAGCAGCGGCCTGGCGGCCGTTGCGGCGGCGTTGTTGACGAGCACCTCGAGCGAACCCCAGTTCGCCATGAGCTCCCGGCTCGCGGCGACGAATGAGCCTTGCTCACGGACATCGAGGCGTAGCGCAACGGCGGTAGCCGCACGCGGATCGAGCTCGCGGGCGAGCGCCGCGGCGCCGCCCATGTCGATGTCGCCGATGCCGACGCGAAAGCCTGCCGCGTGCAAAGATCGCGCGATGTGTGCACCCAGCCCTTGCGCGCCGCCCGTAACGAGCGCGACGTCGCCGCTCACGGTGCGGCGCTCACGGTGCGGCGCTCACAAGCCAATGCTCACAGAAGATAGCCCATGCCGAACAACGCGTCGTCGGAATTGATCAGCCGTACGACCTTCTCGTCGAGCGCGATGCAGCCGCCGGCAGCCGCGTCGGCGCGCACGAGCCGGTAACTGACGTCGGCCGCAAGCGTGCGCGTGCGATCGTACTTGTACTCGACGAGATGCTGGGCGCAACGCAGGCGCGTCCCGCCCGCCTGCTCGCCCAGCACCCGGAAGCGCGAGATCGTGCGTACGGTGCGCGCCGACGGACTCGCCGAGATCGACAGCCCGCTACGCAGACGCTGCACGCGCGCCTCGCGCATGAGCCGGTCGTCATAGACGACGTTGAGCCGGTCGGCATGATCGTCCCCGGATCGCTCGATCGGGATCACATAACGACCTGCGGCCGTCCACAGCGCAAGCCAGGCGGTGTAATCCTGCGTGTCGAGCAGATCGGCCTCGAGCCAGATGAACTCCGCGGCCTCCTGCAGCGTGATCGGCTGAGCAGGTTTCGTATCCGCCGCCGCGCTTGCCGCGGTGCCTTGCGGGACGTTCAAGCGCTCATCATCCGCCGCCACATTTGGTAAGCGCCGCGCATGCCGGTCTCGGCACTGACGTCGCGCTCCTTGCCGCGGTTCAGCATCACCCAGAGGTCCGCGCCGGCGGCGGCGCCGCGCTGCACGCGCTCCCAGCCCTCGGCGTCGTCCGGCGTGCCGAAGCCCATGGGCCCCTGGAAATGCTCGTGCAGGCGCAAGCGGGCGCGATTGGCGGCCGCAGGGCCGCCGTCCATCGTGAGCGCCATGTGTATGATCTCCGTTTCGTCGACGGCCACGGGACGCAGCACACGAAAGAAAGCCATCGAACAGGCGATGTTCGGGAAGATGTTGACGTTGAAGCCCGAACCACCGACGGCGCGCACGATGCGCCGCACTTGCTCGGGCGGATACTCGCGCGCCAGTTCGTCGGCGAGCGCCTGAAACCGCTCGGGAATCGGCGCGTCGAGGTTTTGCTCGAGATCGACGCGATCCGGGATCATCACCATGACACTGTGGCCGTTGCCGAGATCTTCGACGAAGCCGCCCTGCCCCAGCACATCGAAGACCTTCTCGGTCTCGTCGTCGAGCGAAGTGAGAAAACTCCGGTGCACGATCGGAAAATGATAGGCATCGGTCGTGTTCTCGAGCTGGATCTTCCAATTGCCGCGAAAGCGGAAGCGGTGTGCGCCGGCCGCCTTGATACCGTAGCCGGCACCTTGTTTCATGAACAGGTCGAGCCACTTTTTGGCGCGGCCGAGATAGGCATCGAGCGTCTGGATGTCGGGCCTCGAGCTCGCGAAGATCAGGCCCGCGTATTCCTCGACGCGCAGGCTCACGAGCGGGAAGTCGCCTTTGTCGAAGCTCGCATCGTAGCCGCCCGCATGCGGCACGCCGCGCAAGCGCCCCGTGAGATCGTAACTCCAGCCATGGTAGGGACAGACGAAGACACTGGTCTTGCCCTGGCGTTGTTCACAAACGCTGCCCGCGCGGTGCCGGCAGCGGTTCAGGAGCACGTGCACTCGGCCGTCGGCGGCGCGGGTCACGATGACCGGCTGCCGGCCCACGTGCGCCGTCTTGAAATTCCCCGGTTGCGGAATCTCGCTCGCGTGCGCGACCCAAACCCAGGTGTTGGCAAAGATCTTGTCCATCTCGGCCTCGAAGATCGAGGGATCGACGTACAAGGACGTATGCACGCGATCGTCGCGCACGAGCGCCGCATAATCGCGGGGTAGCGCCGGCGGGGATCCGTCGCCCGATTCGCGGCTTATGGGATGCTGGCTCATCGGTTGCAGGCTCATCGCGGGCTCCTTGAAGTCGGTGGCACCGGGATCGGCGCGGGATCGCTCCAGCGCCCGACCGGCCGGCTGAATAAATTCTCGGTTTCAAAGCGCCGCATCCGCCAGCGGTCCGCGCCGCGCGCGAAACCGATGCTCAAACGGGCGCCGCGCAGGTCGGAAGCGCCGTGCGCATAGGTGGCGGTTTGCAGCATGAGCCACGAGCCCAGCGCCGAATCGCCGTCGACGACGATCTTTTCCGAGCTCAGGAAATGCGCATTGAAGGCAAAATGAGGCGGCTCGCGGTAGGCCTCGAACATCGCGACGATCGCCGCGCGCCCGCGGCGTTCGCCAAACGCGGCCGCATAACGCGCGCCGGTGCCCAGCCACTGGGCGTCCTCGGTGAACAGGTCGGCAAGTTGCTCCATCGGCGTCGAGGCATCTAGCCGGTCGCACAGCCGCATGTAGTCGGCGACGACCGCGCGTACCGCGACTTGCGCTTCGAGCGCCTCGATGCGGCGACTCAAATTGGCGATCAAGGCGGCATCGTTCATTGCGGTATGACGAGTTCCCGCCCGATGCGCGCCTCGACACGGATGTACTTCCAGAGGCGGCACTCGCCCACCGGCACGCTGCGAAATAGATTGCAGGCGGCGACCGCCGTGGCGCGATCCGGCATGTCGGCGAGAATGTAAAAAGTCCAGGGCCAACCCGCGGGCGAGGTCCCGACCATGGTCTCGTCATCGTCGAGCGTGCCCAGGATCTCGACGCCGGGCAAGTCGCGAATACCCTTGAGCATCACGCCGGTCGCCTGCCAGACCGCGCCGATCTCGGTCGCCGGCAGATCGAAAAAGTTCTGCAGTACGGCGCCGCAGATCAGGGTTCGCAGCTTCTTGGGTTTTGCGTCGGTCACTTAGCTGATTCCTTGTCGTTCAGGGGAAACCGGGAGGCGTATCGAGGCCGAGCAGCACGCGGCCCGCGCTTTGCCAGGTGCCTTCGGAGAGGAATGCGTGCTGGGGCACGATCAGCGCATCCTGAAAGCGGCGCGCGATCGCGTGCTCGGTGAAGATGCCGGTCGTACCGGAGAGCCGGTAGGCCGTCTGGGCCGCTTCGGCACCGACCTTGGCTGCATGACTCGAGGACAGGCGCAGCAAGTTGCGCTGCTGCAAGTCCACGGGATCTCCCTTGAGCAGCGCGGCGTAGGCGAGTTCGGTCGACTCGTAGAAAAAGGCCCGCGCCCCGCGCAGCGCCGCCTCGGCCTTCGCGAGCTCCGACTGGACGTAAGCGCGATCGGCCAGCACCGGCGCGCCCGTGATCGATTCACGACCGCCGGCCAGCGCGGTGATGTCGTCGAGCGCGGCGCGGCCCAGTCCCAGCGCCACGACGGCGAGCACTTGCGCGGCCAGCGCCATGGTCGGGTAGCGAAACAAGGGCGTATCGAGGCTGGGCGTGCCGCCGCGCACGAAGGTCCAGGCTTCCGGCACCACGACGCGTTCGACGACGAGGTCGTGGCTGCCCGTGCCCTTGAGGCCGTTGACCTCCCAGTTCTTGACGATGCTGACCTGATGCCGATGCATGACCGCTGTTCGCGGCAGACCGCCGGTCGATCCGCCACCATCGATTCTCACGCCGACGCCGATCAGATCCGCTGCCGGACACCCGCTGCCCCAACTCCACCGCCCCGTGACCTCGACCCCGCCAGGTACCGTGCGGGTCTGTTGCGGCGGAAAAATGCCGCCGGCGAAGATCACGTCCGGACCCTCGGCATAGATGCGTTGCAAAGTCGGCAGCGGTAACGCAGCGAGGTAAATCGTCGCGAAACCGAAGCTCGCGACCCAGCCCGCGGAACCGTCCGCCATGGCAATAGTCTCGATGAGTCGCAGGAATTCTGCGGGCGTGCATTCATCCCCGCCGAACCGGCGCGCGACCAAGGCGCGATAGACGCCGGCCTCCTTCATGAGCGCGATCACGTCGTCGCTGATCTGCTGTTGCGCCGTGAATTCGCGATGCCGCTCGCGCACGGCCGCCAGCAAGGCGTCGAGTGCCGCTGTGCGCGAGCGTGACGGGGCCGCAGCGGCGTGTGCCGGCGCGGCACCGGCCCCCGGCGCGGCGCCTGCGGCGCAGGCTGAGTTGTCGAGGACTACGGACATGGCTTCTCCTACCGTCACGAATTCGCCGGATCCGGCAGACGCGCGGCAAGCAGCGCGGCGAGCGCGCACAGCGCCGCGTCGCCGTTGCGTCGGCCGATCAGTTGCAGCCCCGCGGGCATTCCCGCCGCGGTCAGCAGCGGCAGCGTCAGCGCCGGATGTCCCGAAACATTGAAGGGCCGCACGAAGGCCGTCATGCGCAGCGCAGCCTCGGCATCCTGGGCGGCCGCGAGGCGCAGCGGGACTTCGGGCATGGTCGGTAACACGAGGGCCGTGACGGTCTGCAGTGCCGCGTCGACCTCATCGCGAAACCGACGCCGCACCGCCTCGGCGGCGCTCACGGCGGCGCGCGTGACCGCTTGCGCGGCCGCGAGGCGTTTGCGTACGTCCGTCCCCAACCCCGCATCGAGCAAATGGCCGTAGGCCAGCCAGTTTTCCGCGGCGATGATCGCGATGCCCGCGGTGTAGGCTTCGTCGAAGCTCGGCAGATTGATCGGGGTCACGGGTATGTCGAGACGCCCCAGCGCCGCGCGCAGCGCCGCGGCGACTTGCCCGTCGGCAGTCACCTCGACGAGACCGAGTCGCGCCGCCACGGGCGGCGCTGCGCAGACGAACGAGCCGTCGATGAGGCTCATCGCCCGCTCGAGCATGGCGATGTCGCGCGCAAACGGTCCGACACAGTCGAGCGAGGACTCCGCCGGCACGACGCCGACGCGGCTCACGCGACCGTACGTGGGCTTGAGGCCGAGGATGCCGCAACAAGTGGCCGGGATGCGAATCGAGCCGCCGGTATCGGTGCCGATCGCGAAATCGACGAGACCGGCGGCGACCGCGGCGGCCGAGCCGCTCGAGGAGCCGCCGGGCACGAGCGCCGGAAAGCGGGGATTGCGCGGCGTACCCGCATAGGGATTGATCCCGGTGACCCCGTAGGCGAGTTCGTGCATCGTGGTCTTGCCGACGATGCGGCACCCCTGCGCGAGCAGGCGTTCGACGACGACCGCGTTGCGTGTGGCGGCGGGTGCGCCGGCGAACGCGGGACTGCCGGAACGCGTGGCGAAGCCGGCGATGTCGATCGAGTCCTTGATGGCAACGCGTGGCCCATCCCCGCCCAGCGCCAAGGTTTGCACGAACACCACATCGGCGGCGACGTTCATGCGGACCTGACCGGCGCACGACCCCGCGCGCGCATGCGCCGCACGGTCGCTTCGAACATCAGGCTGGCGAGCGCGATGCCCACATTCAAGTCCGTGGCGGCGTCGCGGCAACGCTGTTGCACGGACTCACCGATGGCGACGTCCTCGCCGGGGAGCGCGCCGGCCTGGCACTGAATCTCGGCCGCGCGCTGCGCCGTCCAGAGCAGGGCGAAGGTCGTCGGAATGTCGCGCTCGCATACGGCCACACCGTGATTGCGCAGAACCAGCACATGCCGGTCGCCGAGACTCGCCAGTAATCGGGAGCGCTCCTCCTCGTAGAGCGTGATACCTTCGAAATCGTGATAGGCAACGCGGCCGAAGAGCTGCGCACCGTAGAAGTTGTGATGATCGAAACCGGTGCGCTTCTGCGCCACGGCCGAGAGCGCGTTCGTATGCGTGTGCGCCACACAGGCAACGTCGGCGCGACTGCCGTGGATGGCGCCGTGCAAGGCGAAACCAGCCGGATTCGCCCGGTATTCGGCAGGCTCGACCAGTTTGCCGTCGACCCCCACCTTGAGCAGATTCTCCGGCGTAACCTCGTAATAATTGAGGCCGAAGGGATTCACGAGATAGTGGTGCTCGGGGCCGGGCAGGCGCACCGAAATGTGATTGAAAATCAACTCCGTCCAGCCGAGAAAATCGACCAGGTGGTAGAAATCGGTGAGCTCACGCCGCAGGCGCCATTCCTCGGTTTGCTCGGCGTGGTCGGCGTGGTCGGCATGCATGTCAGCTTCTCCGCGCGGCGCGGCGCGCGCACAAGGCCAGCAAAATTTCGGTCGTCGGCATGCGCAGGGCCGCCTTGCCGGCCAGTTCCAACACCGCCCGGCCGATCGCATCGAGTTCCAGCATGCGTCCGGCGCGGTAATCCTGCAACATCGACGTTTCGAAGGCGCCGGCCCGCCGTCCCGTCGCGATCATCTCCTCGAGACTCATCGAGGCGCCGACGCCGAACGCGCCTGCAACCCGCAGGGTTTCCTCGATGACCGCGGTGACGATCGGCAGCAGCAGCGGTTCGGTGAATTGTTCGATCAGCGTCGCCTCGGTGACGACCGACAGCGGGTTCGTGGCGAGATTCAAGGCCACCTTGGTCCACAGCGCGGCGCGAATCTGCGGCGCGACGCTCGCGGCGAGGCCGGCGGCGCTCAGTACCGCGCCGAGTTCCCGGATTTGCGGCGAAACGATCCCGGATGTCGGCCCCTCGATCGGCCCGATTTGCAGGCGTTGGGCACCCTGCGCACGCACCAGTCCACCGGGCTCCAGGCGCGAGGTCAGATAGGCGACACAGCCCACGATGCGCGGCGCCGGCAGCGCTGCATAGAGCGTACCTTCGGGATCGACGGCCGCGACCCGGCTGCCGGCGAACGGCCCCTCGTCACCGAGGAAATACCACCAGGGGATCCCGTTGACGAGCGGCGCGACCAGGGTCTGCGGGCCGATCAGGGGCAGAAGACGCGGCAGCAGCTCCGGCAAGGCCGGCGCTTTGGTGGCGAGCACCAGCACATCTTGGATGCCGAATTCCGGCCCGTCGCTGACCGGAAGGCGCAGCGCATCGGGCGCAAGCCGGTCGAATTGCGTGCGCAGGCCGTCGCGACGCAATTGCCCCAGGCGCTCGCCGCGCGCGATGAGGCTTACGGTCTCGCCATGCGCCGCGAGTCGCGCCGCGATCGTGCCGCCGACCGCGCCGACTCCGGCGATGCAAAATCGCAACGGCATCCGCTGTTCCTCCCGTTCAAACCGACGGCGTACAATGACATACCCAGGCAGTTTCGTGCCCAAGGCGGCCAAACTCGCTTAGACTCGGCTGATCAACCGTGGACTCATGGTCCGCACAGTCGCCAGGAATCAATCGTGCAGCAGCGTCGTTTGCGTTTCGTCTCGACCTCCATGGCCATCGCTGTGAGCGTGGCCGTCCTGAGCTTGGCGCCCGTCCTGCCGAGCTGGGGCGGCGCCGATCAGCCGGATCCGCTCGTGGCGATGTTCACGTGGTGGAATGCGGCCTACCAGGACCCGAAGGGATTTACCGCCGAGGCCTTCGGGCGCTATTTCACGCCGGATGCCGTGATGCGCATCAATGGCAGCGACCGCAGCAAGGGCTTGGCGGATCTCGCCGAACATTTCCGCGCGATCCAGAAGAGAACCGAACTGGTCGTCGTCGATTTGCCGTTCATCGACGAATTCACTTCGGCGCAGGGAGACCGAATCTTCACGCACCACTTCGTGCGCGCGCGGGAGCAGGGCAAGGACAGCCGTGAACGGGTCATGGGCTATGTCACGATCCGCGACGGCAAGATCTCCTTGATCAATTTCGTCAGTATTCCGGACGATCCGGCGCCCGCGGCGGCTCGAAGCCCCTAGCGGACGCGGCGTTTGCAAGACCTAAACCTCCGCTATTTGCACGCGGCCGCCAAACTCGGCTCCATGCGTGCGGCTGCCGACAGTCTTGGCGTCGCCGTGTCCTCGGTGAGCAGACAGATCTCACAATTGGAGGCGCAGATCGGGATCGCCCTGATCGAGCACGGCCGTCGCAGCATCAAGCTGACCGAGGCCGGCATGCTGCTGATCGAGCATTATTCGGAGCAATTGCGCCTGCAGGAGGCCGTCGATGCGCGTCTCTCGGACCTCAAGGGATTGCGCGCGGGGCGGATTTTCCTCGCAGTCGGCGAGGGCTTCATCGGCGAACCGCTGTCGAGCCTGTTGATCCGCTTTCATGCCAAGTTCCCGGGACTGCTGATCAACGTGCACATGGCTGCCTCGTCGAACGAAGTGGCGCGCATGGTCGCCGAGGACGACGCGCACTTGGGGCTCGTGCTGCAAGCCTCGGACGATCCGCGCATCCGGGTCCTCGCCTCGGTGCGCCAGCCGCTCTGCGCCATCATGCGCAAAGATCATCCGCTCGCCCGCCGTCACCTGCTCAAGCTCACCGACCTGACGAGCCATCGGCTCTGTCTGCCGGAGAACTCGTCGCGGACACGCCAACTGCTGCAGGTCGCCGAGACCGAAGCCGGCGTCGCGCTGCAGCCCGAGCTGACGTCGAACTCGATCCTGCTGCTCAAGAGCCTGATACAGTCCGGGGAGTTCTTTACGCTGCTGCCGCGACTCGCGGTGAGCAAGGAAATCGAAACGCGCGAATTCGCCGCCGTGCCCTTGGATGGCCCCTCGCTGCGGGAGGTCGCAGTCCAATTGATCAGCAGGCTCGGCAGGCGCCTGCCGCCTGCCCCGCTGCGCATGCTGACGGCGCTGATGACTTATCTGGAAGTGGCCGCAGGCTTTCAAGAAGCATCCGAAATGCCTCCCGGCCGCACGCTCGCCACGACCACGGAAACTTGAGCTTGCGCATCGAGATTGCGCCGGGTTACGACATTTCCCGCATCATCAAGGGCGGCTGGCAGCTCGCCGGTGATCATGGCGTGATCGATCACGATCAGGCGATCGTCGACATGGCGGCGTTCGTCGAATCGGGCATCACGACGTTCGATTGCGCGGACATCTACAAGGATGTCGAGGCCCTGATCGGCAGCTTCCGCTTGGCGTTTCCACTGCTCGCGCGGCGCCTGCAGGTCCACACCAAGTTCGTTCCCGATCTGTCCGCCCTGGAGAATCTCGACAGTGGCTACATCGAGCGCGTCGTCGACCGGTCCCTGCAGCGGCTCGGCCTGGAACGCCTCGATCTGGTGCAGTTTCACTGGTGGGACTATGCGGTGCCGGGCTACGTCGAGGCTGCGCTCGAGCTCGAGCGACTGCGGCGTGGCGGCAAGATCGCGCACATCGGGCTGACGAACTTCGACGTGCCGCACACCCGGGAAATTCTGCGCGCGGGCGTCCCCGTGATTTCGATGCAAATGCAGTATTCCCTGCTCGACGAACGGCCGCACAACGGCATGCTCGAGCTGTGCCGCGCGCACGATATCGCCGTGATCTGTTACGGCACCGTTGCCGGGGGATTTCTGTCCGAGCGTTGGCTCGACCGCCGCGACCCGGCGAACGATTTGCTCAACCGCTCCCTGATCAAATACAAACTCATCATCGAGGACTTCGGCGGCTGGGATCTGTTTCAGGAACTCCTGCACACCCTCCTGCGCATAGCGGAGCGGCATCGCTGCGACATCGCGAGCATCGCCTCGAAGCTGCTGCTCGATCGTCCCGGTGTCGCCGCAGTGATCATCGGCGCGACCAACGCCGCGCATCTCGAGGCGCACCGACGCCTGGCGGAGCTGCACGTCGATGCCGAGGACTCGGCGGCGGTGCTGCGCGTCCTGCAATCGCGCCGCGGACCGCTTGGCGACGTGTACGACCTCGAGCGGGACCGCAGCGGCCGGCACGGACGCATCATGAAGTACGACCTGAACAGCGCGGCGAGACGAACGGAACAATGAGTTCGGGAACTCTGCGCTGCGCCTTGCTCGGGCTTGCGGTCGCGCTCGCCACCTGCGCACCCGCGAGCAGCGCCCGCGCCGTCGCCGAGACCGGCGCGGGCGAGCAAGCACGACTCGAAGCCCTCTATGCGGCCTATTGGCGCGACTGGCTCGCACTCAATCCGCAGGAGGCCCTGAGCGAGGGCGTGACCCTGCACGAGGCGCAGTTCGACGACTCGCTCGAGGATCCGTGGCTCCGCGACATGCGCGCGATGCTGCATCGTTATGACAAAGCGCTCGGGTCTTTCGACCCGGCAACCCTGTCCGCCGATCAGCGCATCAGCTATGCGGTGCTGCGCTACGAAATCGACTCGGCGCTCGCCCTCTATGGGGGCGATCTGTACACGACGGCGCGCATGCTGCCGATCAATCAGTTCGTGGGTCAACACACGGCGTTCGCTCTCGATCAGTCGGGTTCCGGATCCTACCCGTTCACGACGGTCGCGGACTACGACAATGCGCTGACGCGTGCCGACAATTTCGCGCGGTGGGCGGACGATGCGATCGCGCGCATGCGCGAAGGCATTGCCAGGGGCGTCGTGCTGCCGCGGGTCGTCGTCGAGCGCGTACTGCCGCAGCTGCAGAGCCATTTCGGACTCGCGCCCGAACTGACCGAGTTCTGGCATCCGATCGCCCAGCTGCCGGAGAGCTTCACCGCCGCCGAGCGCGCACGGCTCACGCAGGCCTATACCCGCAAGATCGGCGACGTCATCGAACCCGCGTTCCGGCGACTGCACGATTTTCTCGCGCGCGAATATCTACCGCATGCCAAGGCGATTCCGGGACTCGGTGCCCTGCCTGGCGGCGCCGCGCTCTATGCCTACGAGATCCGTGCCAATACCACCACCGACATGACGCCCGCGGCGATCCATGCCTTGGGCCTGACCGAGGTCGAGCGGATCAGCGCGGAGCTCGACGCAGTGCGACGCCGGGTGGGCTACTCGGGCGCGCTGCCCGAGTTCTTTGCCTACGTGCGCGAGAATGCCGCTTTGCATTTCCAAAGCCCCGGGGAGGTCGTGCCGGCCTACGAAGCGGCCCTGCAGCGCATCTTGCCGACGCTGCCGCGGATCTTCGACGTCATGCCGAAGGCTGCGTTCGAGATTCGCGCCCTGCCGGAATCGGCGAAAAAATACCAGGGCAACGGCAATTACCAACAGGCCGCGGCCGACGGCTCGCGACCGGGCATCTTGTGGATGAACATTTATGCGCCCGGCGTACGCGACAAGTTCATCGTCATGACGACGACGCTGCACGAAACCTATCCCGGCCACCACTTCCAAACCTCGCTCGCGCAGGAAATTCCGGATCTGCCCGCGTTTCAGCGCCTGACCTTCTTCAATGCCTACGGCGAGGGCTGGGCGCTCTATTGCGAGTCCCTGGGCAAGGAACTGGGGCTGTACGACGACCCCTGGCAGTATTACGGCCATCTGGTCAACGAAATGCTGCGCGCGAATCGCCTGGTCATCGATACCGGCATACACGCGATGGGCTGGACCACCGAACAGGGCATCGCCTGGATGACCGCACATTCCTCGATGGATCAGCCGCAGGCGGCCGCCGAAGTGGAGCGCTACGTTGCCTACCCGGCCCAGGCGGTCTCGTACAAGATTGGGCAACTCGAAATCAGCCGCTTGCGCGACCAGGCGTTGCGCGAACTGGGGCCGCGATTCGACTTGCGTCGGTTTCACGACCAGGTGCTGCTCGGCGGCAGCCTGCCGCTCGTCGTCCTGGACCGAAAGATCGAGCGCTGGATCGCGGATGAGCAAGCGGCCGACTGACGTATCATCGACGCGCTCGGGTGTCGATTCGACCAAGGGGATGCTCCAGGATGTTCCGTAGAGCCTTATGCTCGCTGTTATGCGCCGCTCTCGGCGCATCCTTCACGTGCCGCGGCGAACCGACTGCCGCCGATGCGGCCACCGCAGGCCCAGTCACGGTCATTCATGCCGGACGGCTCATCGACACGCAGACCGGCCGTGTGCAGGACTCCCAGGCGATCGTGATCGCCGACGGACGCGTCGTTGCGGTGGGTTCCGCCTCGGCGCCCTTGCCGGCGGGTGCTACGTTGATCGATCTGTCGGGCTATACCGTGATGCCGGGACTGATCGACATGCACACGCATCTGACGATCGATCACGATGCCAAGGATCCGCTCGCCGAGCTGCAGCACACCGCCGCGGTCGAGGCATTCAAATCGCTGCCGCATGCGCGAGCCGTGCTGCTCGCCGGATTCACCACGGTGCGCGATCTCGGCCCCTACCGCGCGCTCGTGGACGTCGCGCTGCGCGACGCGATCAACCGCGGCGACGTCGTCGGACCGCGCATGTTCGTGGCCGGCGCCTATGTCACGATCACGGGCGGTGCGGGAGCGGTGACGGGATTTTCGCCGGACATCACGCTGCCCTGGGATCTGCGCTTCGGCAATGCGAATTCGCCGACCGAGGTGCGCGAGCGCATACGCGCGCTCGCGAGCGAGCGCGTCGATGTCATCAAGATGTTCGCCACCGGCGCGGTACTGACGCACAACAGCAATCCCTTCGGTCGGGAAGCGACGCGCGAGGAACTCGAGGCCGCCGTCGACGAAGCCCATAATTTCGGACTCAAGGTCGCCGTGCACGCGCATGGCGCCGAGGGCATCAAGACCGCGATTCGCGCCGGTGTCGCGTCGATCGAGCACGGCACGCTCATGGACGACGAGGGGCGCGCGCTCATGAAGCAGCACGGCACTTATCTCGTGCCCACGCTCGAGGTCACCGACTGCGTCCTCGACGGCTACCCGGCGGAATTCCAGGCCAAAATGCGCGCGATCCAGGGCGCGCAACGCAAGAACTTTCGCAAGGCCGTGGCCGCCGGCGTCAAGATAGCCTTCGGCACGGACATCGGGGTCTGCGACTTCGGCCAGAACGCGCTCGAATTCAACATCATGGTCGAAAACGGCATGACCCCGATGCAAGCGATCCAGGCCGCGACCATGGGCAGCGCCGACCTGCTCGGCAAGAGCGACGAACTCGGGTCGCTGCGCCCCGGCAAATTGGCCGACATCGTCGCCGTGCGCGAGGATCCGCTCGCCGACATTCGTTCGCTCGAGAACGTGCGTTTCGTGATGAAGCAGGGCGTCGTTTACAAACGCGATTGATCGCCATCACGGGTATTCTCATCTCGCGCGTTCTGGCCCAAACTAGCGCCCTCGCGGGGGTTCGACTGCACGAAGATCAAGGATCGGCCGATGTTTGCACAACTCTTGACGCCCGTCGGCGACAGCCTCGCCCTGTCATCGCTGGTTGCATCCTTGCCCGTGCTCACCGTCTTGGTCCTGCTCGGTGTGCTGCGCCGGCCCGCCTGGCAGGCAGCGCTCGCCGGATTGCTGGTCGGCTTCGTCATCGCCGTCGGCCCCTGGCACATGCCGATCGCTCTCGCCGTGGCGGCGACCTCGAACGGCGCCGTGTTCGCCTTGTGGCCCGTGATGTGGATCGTCGTCAACGCTCTGCTTCTCTATAACATCGCGGTCCGCTCCGGACGCGCGGACGCCTTCAGGCGCTGGATCATCGGCAATCTACCGGACGATCGCCGCGTCGTCCGGTCGTGCTGGGATTTTGTTTCGGCGCCTTGATCGAAGGCATCTCCGGTTTCGGCACGCCGGTCGCGATCACCAGTTCGCTGCTGATCATGGTCGGGTTTCCCGCGATCGAGGCTCTGGTGTTCGTGTTGATTTTCAATACGGCGCCCGTGGCATTCGGTGCCCTGGGCGCACCCGTGACCGTGCTCGGCGCCGTGACGGGTCTGCCGGCGGCGACGTTGGGCGCGATGATCGGCCGGCAACTGCCGGTCATGGCGGTCGTGCTGCCATTCTATGTGATGAGCCTCTATGCCGGCTGGCGCTCGGTCCGCGCCTTGTTGCCCGTGCTGCTGGTCGCCGGCCTGAGCTTCGGATTGAGTCAGTTCCTCGCGTCCAATTTCATCGACTACACACTCGCCGACGTTCTGTCCTCCCTGGGCTCGCTGCTCGCGACCGTCACGTTCTTGAAATTCTGGCAACCCGTGGTCGATCCGCACTTCAGCCTGCGCGAGGCCCAGGCGGCGCGCACGACGTCGAGTTCATCCGCACCGCCGTGGCAGGGCTGGCTGCCCTGGATCATCGTTTCGGTAACCGTCGTGATCTGGTCATCGCTGAAGATCGCGGCGATCGGCCAGATGAACATCAGCTGGCCGGGGCTGCACAAGGCGATATCGATCACGCTCTATCACGACAAACCTTATGCTGCGATCTGGCAGTTCCAGCCTCTCGGCACGGGCACGGCGATCCTGCTCGCCGCGGTGCTCACCGCCATCGTCGTCCGCTTGTCGACGCGCGAATTCCTGGCCTGTGTGGCCGACACCGTCGGCCAGATTTGGCTCGCGGTCGTCACCGTCATGTTGATCGTCGCGCTCGCCTATCTCATGAATTATTCGGGGCTGGCCTACACGCTCGGTCAGGGGGCCGCTTCGAGCGGCCGGCTGTTCATTCTTTTCTCGCCCTTCCTCGGCTGGGTCGCCGTGCTCCTCTCGGGCAGCGACACGTCGGGCAATGCGCTGTTCGGCAACCTGCAAGTGGTCGCCGCCCGGCAACTCGGTTTGAATCCGGTCTTGTTCGCGGCGACCAATTCATCCGGCGGCGTCATGGGCAAGATGGTCTCGCCGCAGAACATCGCGACGGGCGCATCGGTCACGAACCTCAAGGGGCGCGAGGGCGAAATTTTTGCGCGCACGTTCATCCACAGCATCGCCCTCACGGTGATGCTCGCCATACTCGTCCTGGTCCAGCAATACTGGGTTCCGGGCCTCATCCCGACCGTACCCGCCGCGCCTTGAAAATGGCTGCGCATTGCGCCTGATCGCGCCTGTCCTGTTGCTGGCCGCGCTCGCCGTGGGACGCTGTGCGACGGCGAGCACGGCGGCGGCGGCGCCTGCAGCCCCGTGCACCGACGGTTGGTGGGCCGATCTCATGATCGGCTCCTACCATATCCATCCCGACAAGCATTTCGATGATTTCAACCCCGGCCTCGGTGCGGAGTGCGGGTTCACGCCGCGTTGGGCGGCAGCGGTGGGCTACTACCGCAACTCCCTCGATCGTCCGTCGTTCTACGGCGGCGCGATTTTCACGCCCGCCTTCAGCGACTGGGGCTGGGGCCGGTTTGGCCTCATGGGCGGCATCATCTCGGGCTACAACTATGGACGCTATGGATTCGGCCCGGACCACAGCACCGGACCCGTGCTCGCCCCGGTCGTGATCACCGGCTACGGACGGCTCGGGGCCAATTTCATCCTGATCCCGCCGATTCCCTCGGACAATCTGCCCTTTACCGTCGGCCTGCAACTGAAGTGGCGCTTGCACTGATGGAACCCGGCGTGGCTCTGGGCGCCTGGAAACACCTTCTCTACTCGTGCGCCGCCTCGGTTACTTGCTCTATCTTGCTTCGATGCTGACGCCGGCGATCGGACTGCACGTCGTGGGCGCGCAAGCTTTCGTGCTCGCGCCGAAGGCGATCGTGCTGTTGCTCGAGTCTCGTCCGAGTTCGCCGCTCGCTGCGCTCGGGCTCGTCATCGGGCTCGCTGCGAACGCAATCGTTTTCCTGCGCGTATCGTGGCCTACGTGTCTGTGTGCGGTATTGGCGCCCTGGGTCGCCTGGATCGACCTCGAGTGGCATGCGCAGGGCGTTTCCCTGACGACACCGTTCGTGGTGGCCTTCTACTTTCCCTGGGCCTGTGGCATCGCGCTGATCAATGGGTCGCGACAGCACCCGCAACAGCCGGGCTAAGCTAGACGGCCTCGACCAGCACAGCCGTGCCATAGCAGAGGACTTCGGCGGCGCCAACCATGGGTCCTGTGTCATAGCGAATTCCGACCACCGCATTGGCGCCGAGCGTCCGAGCGTGCCTGAGCATCAATTGAAACGACTCCTCGCGGGCGGCTTCGCACAAATCGGAAAAAATGCCGGCACGGCCGCCGAACACCGTGCGCAGACCGCCGAGGAAAGTCACCGGCAGCGACCGCGTTCGTACCGTGATGCCACGGACGACGCCGAACACTTTGGCCACCCGGAATCCCGGCAACTCGAACGTCGTCGTCGTTTGCATAGTTCCTGGTTTCCCACTTCAGCACCAGTAACGCGCCTACACCCGCCGTCCGCAGCGTAGTCGCTGAGAACAAGACCCGGAAAGTAGTTCGCCCGTGTACCAGATAAGGAAAGTATACGACAAGCCCGCCAAGCGGTTTGCCCTTGTTGACGCTGATTCAACTGTGGCCCGGTTCGACGTGCGCGAGCGCGAAACCCGCTGACGCGCGCGCATAGATGGCCCGGTAGCCGGCCTCGAGTGCGGCGGTGAATTGCGGCGTGTCGAACAAGCGCAATTGCTGACGGGCGCGCTCGAGTCGGGCGCGCAGTTGCGAGAGGCGCGTAGCGTCGGTCGCGAGAGCGACAGCAAGGTCCTCGTATTCATTGCGCGTACCGGTGATCAACTCCGGCAGGTCCGCAGCGGTCAATACGCTCGCCGCCATGCGCCCGGCGAAGGTGCTGCCGAGCAGCGTGATCACCGGTAATCCTGCCCACAGCGCGTCGCTTGCGGTTGTGCCGGCGTTGTAGGGCGCCGTGTCTAAGAACAAGTCGGCGGCGCCATAGCGCCGCAAATGATCTGCCGGCTGCAACCACTCAGCAAAGATCAGCCGGCCAGCCTCAATATCGTGAGTGCGTGCGGCTGCGATGAGATTGTCCCGGGCGATCGCGGACGGCGCGTAAAGCCACAACACACTGTCCGGCGTACGCCGCACGATGCGCATCCAACTGGCGAAGGTCTTTGGATTGATCTTGAAGCTGGAATTGAAGCAGCAAAACACCGTTCCCCGCGCCGGCAGACCGAATTCGGTCCGGTCCGTCGGGCACGGGGGTAAGGCGCGCCGATGATCGTTCGGCTGATACCAGGGCAGGTAGAGGAGTTTCTCGGCGTAATGCTGGCGTTGATCGACCGGCACGAGCACGTGATCGGCGATTAAATAGTCGAGGTTCAGTCCGAGGGTACCGAGGAAGCCGAGATAACCCACTTGCAAGGGTGCCACCCGGCCGGCAAAAATACCGGGCCGGCAGCCGTCGGTATAGCCCATCAGATCAATTGCGATGTCGATCTGCATTTCGCTCGCTACAGCGCGAATCTGCGCATCGCTGCAGGCATGTACATCGATAAACCGGTCGACCGCGCGCTGCAAGCGAGCCCGTAGCGGATCCTGAGTGATCGGGCCGAAAGAGAACGCGATCGTCTCGAACGCCGCTCGATCGTGAGCTTCGAACAGTCCGGCGGTCAGTGCGCCAACAGGGTGATTGCGCAAGTCGGCGGAAAAATACCCGAGCCGGATTCTGTCCCGACCGGCCGCCAGGCGTGGCAGAGGCGTCGCAGACGCGTTAAAAGCGGTGGGATATTTTGCATGAGCCCAGATTTCCGCGGCGCGACGCTGGCGCGCGGCGGAGGTCGACAGGCTCAGCATCAGAAACGGACTGCAGACCTTCGCGCCGCGGTCGACGGCCAACTCCAGGCTCTCGCAAGCCGCGTCGAAATCGTGCCAGTCACACAGATCCATCATCGCGGCACGGCGGGCGCCCTCGCCGAACTCGAGTTGCGGCTGCAGGGCGAGCGCGCGCTCGTAGCTCGCGATCGCTTCCCGGTGGCGCTTCAGGGCGTTCAAGGCGTTGCCACGATTGAGATGCGTGCCGGCGTGCTCGGGCCGCCGCGCGACCGCCAAATCGAAACTGGCAACCGCCGCTTCAAACAGGCGCAGCTCCATCAACAGATTGCCGCGATTGAACAGCGCATCGGCATAGCCGGGATCGAGCGCGAGACAGCGCTCGTAACTGGCGAGCCCCGCTTCGCGCCGTCCGAGGCGTTGCAGCGCGTTGCCGCGGTTGAACCAGGCCGCGGCAAATTCCGGTCGCAGCACAAGGGCCGTTTCGTAACTCGCGAGTGCCTCCGGTACTCGATCCAAATCGAGCAAGATCGTGCCCCGGTTGCAATGTGCATCGGCATGATCCGGTCGGGCCTCGATCGCCCGCTCGTAACTGCTCAGCGCTTCCACGGACCGGTGCATCTGCTGAAGCACGACGCCGAGGTTGAACCAGCCGAGGACATACGCCGGATCAAGCGTTACGGCGACTTCATAGCTTGCGCAAGCCGCATCGAGTCGGCCCAGGTGCTGTAACGCGACACCGCGATTGAAGTGAGCCGGGACGAGCGTAGGCACCGCGGCGATCGCCAGATCGTAGCTCGCGAGTGCGGCCGACCAGTCGCCGCGCTGCGCATGATCGTTGCCGCTCTGGAAATATGCCTCGGCGGGACCGCCGGCTCGCTCGGACATGGCGGCCCCCGTTAGTTTAGCAACCCGCGGAAATTGGCGATGGCGAGTCCGCTCGCAACGCTCGTGAATGGGTCGTGCTCGGTCACCTTGCCGGGAAAAGCGCGCTCGAGCCGTTGCCGCACGGCGACGATCAACGAAGAGCCACCGGTACGCACGACGTCGTCGACGTCGTGCTGCCGCAACCCGGCGCGAGCCAGCACGAGTTGCAGCAGCTCGTCGAGCTGTTGCAACATGCCCGACAACATCGCATCGAACTCCCGCCGCGTGAAAGTGACCAGCAGATTGAGTTCAGGAATGTCGATCAGTGCCGACTCGGCGACCGACAACTCCGCTTTCGCTTTCTTGATGGCACTGAAGACCTGGTAGCTGTAGTTGTAATTGATCAGATCTTTCAAACGCGCAAATTTCAAAGCCGCCGCACCGCCGCCGGCGATGGCCTCGGTGAGTTTGGTCTTGTAACGATTCTGGTTCAGCGTATGCGTGATCGCCCAATTTAAAATTCCCTCCTCGTATTCCGCGAACGGGAACAGGGTCTCGATCATGCGGCCCTCGACGCGCCGCTTCCAGGTCTCGCCCTCGCCGAGCAGCGGAAACAGCAGGCGCCTGAAAATCAACTGATCGATGCGATCGCCGCCGAGATCGGCGCCCGCGGTCGCGAGCACCGTGAAGCGCGCGCCCGCGTACCGCACGACCGAGAGGTCGAGGGTGCCGCCGCCGAAGTCGACCGTTAGCACGGTTCCTTCCCCGGTTTGCCTGCGCCGCCACAGAAAGCTCACGGTTGCGGCGAGGGGTTCCGGATAGAACTCCGCCTGTGCAAATCCGGCGTGTGCGCAGGCTTCGCCGAGACGCCGCAATGCCAGCTCATTTCGACCCGGGTCGCTGCCCTCGAATTCGACCGGACGGCCGACATAGACGGTGATGTAGGCCTGCGGCAATTCGCGCTCGAGCTGTTCCCGCATGCGCAATAACACCGGCGTGAGCAAGGCGACCAGGCGGTAGGCGCGCTTGAACACCATCAGGCGATCGATGCGGGGATTGCCGAGCAAGCGCTTGAGGCCGAGAAACAGCCGGCCCGGCAGGCCCTGGTCCTCGGGCGGACCCCAGACGATGTCGCGAGTCGTCTCCAACTCGGTCATGTCCGTCGCCGTGCTTTGATCGCTGATCTCTCCGGCGGCAGACCCCAACATTTCCGGCACGAGCTGCACCAGGCGCGCGGCATTCTCGTGCACATACTGCTCGATCGCTTGCGCTCCCGTCGTGCCGACGTACTCCCGGCTGAGGTGCAGCGCCGTCGGCAGTATCGGGCTGTCGGCCTCGACGCGGACACAGTGCAGACTCGCGCCGTCGAACCAGGCGATCGTGGAGTTCGACGTGCCGAAATCGACGCCGACGCCGATCATGCGACGGCACCAACCACCTGCAAATAGGACGGCAGCGTCGCCTCGTAGAGGGAAAAGTTCATGACCATGTCAATTCTGCCCGGCCGCGGGCAATAATTACAACTGAAACACCCGCAGGTCCGTCCCCTACAGATTCTTCACAAATCTTCGTTCTTGCAGCCCCTTTGCGATGCTATTTTTCCGTGCTCGCACCGCAGATGACGCTTGGAGGCCGAATGACCGATCCGCAGGATCCCGCAGTGGCAAGCACCGCGCACAAACGTCGCCGTTGGCGGTGGCTGCTGGGCGCACTGCTCGTCGCCGGTTTGGTATTCGTGATGGTACGCCTTTTGCTGCCGAAATCGCACCAACGCGGAGCGGCGGCGCAGGTCGTGCAGGTCGCGCGCGCGGTGCAAGGCGACATGCCGGAAACCTTGGCGGAACTCGGCACGGTGACGCCGAACGCGACCGTCACCGTGCTGCCACAATTGAGTGGCTACCTCACCCAGGTCGGCTACAAGGAAGGCCAGGACGTGGCCAAGGGCCAGTTCCTCGCGCAAATCGATCCGCGACAATACGAAATCGACCTGCAGCAGGCGCAAGCCACCTTGCAAAAGGACCAATCGACGCTGACACAAGCGCGCTCGGACTTGGCGCGCTACGAGGATTTGCGCCAGAAGAAGGCGATCGCGGAGCAGACCGTCGTCGACCAAGAATTCCTCGTGCAACAGGACGAGGCCCAGGTGAAGAGCGACGAGGCCGGCGTCGCCCAGGACAAGCTCGATCTCGTCTATTGCCACATTACCGCACCCGTCGCCGGCCGCGTGGGTCTGCGCCTGGTCGATCCCGGCAACTACGTCACCGCGTCCAGTTCGCCCGGCATCGTCGTGATCACCACGATGAAGCCGACGACGGTCGAATTCACGGTGGCGCAGAACGATCTCGACCGGGTGATCGCGCGCGTTCATGCGAGCGCGACACTACCGGTGACGGCCTACACCAGCGACAACAGCCGTAAGATCGCGACCGGCACGCTCTACGCGATCAGCAATCAAATGACGACGAGCACCGGCACGGTGACCCTGCGCGCGACGTTCGCCAACGACGACGAAGCCTTGTTTCCGAATGAGTTCGTCAACGTCGAGATGCTGGTCGACACGCTCCACAATGCGGTCCTGATCCCGACGCCTGCGGTCTTGAGCGGCGCACCGGGCGACTATGTGTACCTCGTGAATGCCGATCAAACCGTCTCGGTGCACAAGGTCACCCTGGGTCCGAGCGACGGCAAGAATACTGCGATTCTCGCCGGACTCAGCGTCGGCGACACGGTCGTGGTCGACGGCACGGACCGGCTCAACGACGGCGCGAAAATCAGTGTCTCGGAGCCGGCGTCGCCCGCCGCCGCGCAGCCCAAGGGCGCCGGGCAAAGGTCCGGGTCGAGGAGACAGACGCCGGCGGGTGGCTCGTCGAGCGGCGGTTCGTCGAGCGGCGGCTGACGCAGCAGCCCGGCGATGCGCACGCGATGAACATTTCCCGCCTCTTCGTCTTAAGGCCGGTTGCGACCTCCTTGCTGATGATCGCGTTCGTGCTCGTCGGCGTCGTCGCAATCCGGTTTCTGCCGATCTCCTCGCTGCCGGACGTCGATTACCCGACCATCCAGGTTGAGACCTTCTACCCCGGTGCGAGTCCCCAGGTCATGGCGACGACCGTGACGGCGCCCTTGGAGGTACAGCTCGGGGAGATTCCCGGTCTTGCACAAATGACCTCCGCGAGCTCCGCGGGCGCCTCGGTGATCACGCTGCAATTCAGCCTCGCGTTGAACCTCGATGTCGCCGAACAGAACGTCCAGCAGGCCATCAATGCGGCGAACAGCCTGTTGCCCACCGGTCTGCCGGCACCGCCGGTCTACGCCAAGGTCAATCCGGCGGATCAACCCATACTGACGCTCGCGATCACCTCGAAATCGATGTCTCTGACCCAGCTGCAGGACGTCGCGACGAACCGACTCGCTTCGAAAATCGCCGAAGTCGCCGGCGTCGGCCAGGTCACGCCGTCGGGCGGCAACGTCCCGGCGGTCCGGGTCGAGGTCGACCCGAAGAAGCTCTCCGCCTACGGTCTGAACATCGACGATCTGCGCACGCTGCTCGCCGACATCAATGTCAGCCAACCGAAAGGCAATTTCGATGGTCCCGAACTGGACTACACCATCAACGACAACGACCAGATCACCGACCCGAATGATTACTTGAACTCCGTGATCGCCTATCAGAACGGCTCGCCCGTGTATCTGCGCGACGTGGCCGATGTGTCCCAGGCCGCCCAGGACGTCGAGCAGGGGGCCTGGGTCGACGGCACGCCGGCGATCGTGCTCAATGTGATGCGCCAACCCGGTGCGAACGTGATCGCCACGGTCGATCAGATCAAGCAACAGCTGCCGAAGCTGCTCGCGAGCCTGCCGCAAGCCATGCATGTCGAGGTCGTCGCCGACAGCACGGGTGTCATTCGCGCATCCGTGACAGATGCCGCCGTCGAGCTCGGATTGTCGATTCTCCTGGTCGTGCTCGTGATCTACGTGTTCCTGCGCAACGTGCCGGCCACGATCATCCCCAGCATCTCGGTGCCGGTGTCGCTGATCGCCACGCTCGCGGTCATGTATGAGCTCAACTACTCGATCGATAATCTATCGCTGATGGCGCTGATCATCGCGACGGGCTTCGTCGTCGACGACTCCATCGTCATGATCGAAAACATCGTGCGCTACCTCGAGGAAGGCCGCAGTCCTTTGGATGCGGCGCTCGAAGGCGCAGGACAAATCGGCTTCACGATCATGTCGCTGACGATCTCGCTCGTGGCCGTGCTGATCCCGCTGCTGTTCATGGGCGGCGTGATCGGCCGCTTGTTCAGCGAGTTCGCGGTCACGCTCGCGATCACGATCGTGATCTCGGCGGTCGTTGCACTGACCCTGGTACCGATGCTCTGCGCGCGCATTCTGCGGCGCAAGGCCGAGCGGCTCCCAAGCCGCTTCGAGCGCATCAGCGAGGGACTGTTCGACCGCACGCTGAACGCCTATGAAACCGGTCTGCGCTGGGTGTTGGGGCATCAGCGCCTGACGCTCGTCGTCGCCGCCGTGACCGTCGCGCTCACGGCGATCCTGTACATCGTGATACCGAAGGGCCTGTTCCCGGTCCAGGACGTGGGCGTCATCCAGGCGATCAGCGTCGCCGACAATTCGGTGTCGTACCAGGCGATGTCGGCGCGTCAAATGGCCCTCGCCGACGCGATCCTCAAGGATCCGGACGTGGCATCGCTGACGTCTTATATCGGGATCGACGGCACGAACATGACGCTCAACGACGGCCGCTTCCTGATCAATCTGCGCGCGCACGACGATCGCTCCGCGACTGCGGCGGAAATCGCGCGCCGGCTGCAGTCCGAGGTCGCCGGCGTCTCCGGCGTCAAGTTGTTCCTCCAGCCCGAGCAGGATCTGACGCTCGACACCGTGATCTCGCCAAACCAGTACCAATTCGTGCTGCGCGGACCGAGCCAGCAGAGCTTCGCGACCTATGTACCCGAGCTGGTCGCGCGCCTGCGGCAGATCAAGTCGATACGCGACATCACCAGCGACTTGGACAACGAGGGACTCTCCGTCGACGTCGAAGTCAACCGGCAACTGGCGGCGCGATACGGCATCACGCCGGCGACCATCGACAATGCGCTCTACGACGCCCTGGGCCAGCGGATCGTTTCGACGATCTTCAACCAGTCGAACCAATATCGCGTCGTCCTGGTCGCCAAACCCGGCAGCCTGCCCAATCTCAAGGCCCTGGGTTCGCTCTACCTGCCCTCCCAGACCGCGAGCTCGGGCCAGGTGCCCTTGAGCGCGATTGCCGACATCAAGACCACGAAGGCGCCGCTCGTCGTCAGTCATCTCGCGCAGTTCCCGGCCGTCACGATCTCGTTCAATCTGGCCGAGGACGCCTCCTTGAGCACGGCGGTCGACGAGATCGAGAACGCGGAGCGCGCCGTGCATCTGCCGCCCTCGATCACGACATCGTTCCAGGGCGCGGCCCAGGCATTCCAGGACTCCTTGTCCAGCGAAGTATTCCTGTTGCTCGCCGCGCTGGTGACGGTCTACCTCGTGCTCGGCGTGCTTTACGAGAGTTACATCCATCCCGTGACGATACTCTCGACACTGCCGTCGGCGGGCATCGGCGCATTGCTCGCGCTGATGTTCTCCGGCAAGGACCTGGACGTGATCGGGATCATCGGCATCGTGCTGCTGATCGGCATCGTCAAGAAGAACGGCATCATGATCGTCGACTTCGCGCTGGAAGCCGAACGCCAGCACGGCAAGACCCCCGAAGAGGCGATTTTCCAGGCATCCCTGCTGCGCTTCCGGCCGATACTCATGACCACGCTCGCGGCGATCCTCGGCGCCCTGCCGCTGCTCGTCGGCACGGGCACGGGTTCGGAGCTGCGCCGGCCGCTCGGGCTCGCGATCATCGGGGGCCTGATCGTGAGCCAAATGCTCACCTTGTTCACGACGCCCGTGATTTATCTGCTGTTCGACCGCGTCTCGGCACGCTTCAAGCGCACTGCGCCCGAGGCGGCCGCGGAGACAGCGCCGTGAACATTCCCGCGCTGTTCATCGCACGGCCCGTCGCCACCGCCCTGATGGCGGTGGCGATCGCCCTGTCGGGCCTGCTCGCGTACTTCCATCTGCCGGTCGCACCGCTGCCGAATGTGACCTTTCCCGTGATCGTCGTCCAGGCGAGCATGGCGGGCGCGAGCCCGGAAACCATGGCGGCGACCGTCGCCGAGCCGCTCGAAAGGCGCCTCGGCACCATTGCGGGCGTGACGGAGCTGACCTCGCAGAACAGCGTCGGCACGGCCCAGGTCGTGGTGCAGTTCGCGCTGAATCGCGACATCAACGGTGCGGCGCGCGACGTCGAAGCGGCAATCCAGGCGGCCCGGGCCGATCTGCCGACGACTCTGCGCAACAATCCGACGTATCGGGAATATAACCCGGCGGATTCGCCGATCATGATCCTGGCCCTGAGCTCGGACACGCTGACCACGGCCCAGCTCTACGATTCCGCCGACACCGTGATCCAACAGCAGCTGTCGCAGATCAACGGCGTCGGCCAGATCCAGCTCGGCGGCAGTGCCTTGCCCGCCGTGCGCGTCGAACTGCAGCCGGACAAACTCGACAGTTACGGGATCGGGCTCGAGGACATTCGCGCCGCGATCGGCGCCGCCAATGCCGACAGCGCCAAAGGCTATATCGACCAGGGCGAGCAGCGCTACGAGGTGACATCCAATGACCAGGCTGCTAAGGCGGAGGATTACCGTGATCTGATCATTGCCTACCGCCAGAACTCGCCGGTGATGCTCCATGACGTCGCGGACGTCGTGGATTCGAACGAGAACATCCGCAATGCCGGTCTCTACAACGGCAAGCCGACCGTCGGCGTGGTCGTCTTTCCGCTGCCCGGCGCCAACATCATCAAGACGGTCGCCCAGATCAAGACGGTGCTGCCCTCGGTCGTGGCGACGCTGCCGCCCGCGATCCAGGTTCACATTGCGCTCGACCGCTCGCAATCGGTCACGGCGGCGGTGGGCGACACCGAACGCAGTCTGTTCATCGCAGTACTCTTGGTGATCGCCGTGGTCTACGTATTCCTGCAGTCCGGCCGCGCCACCCTGATACCGGCCGTGGTGCTGCCCTTGTCGATCATCGGAAGTTTCGGACCGATGTATCTGCTCAACTACAGTGTCGACAACCTCTCGCTGATGGCCCTGACCATCGCCACCGGCTTCGTCGTCGATGACGCCGTCGTCGTGTTGGAGAACATCGTGCGGCACATCGAATCGGGGATGGAGGCCCACGCGGCAGCCGTGCTCGGTGCGGGCGAGGTCAGTTTCACCGTGATCTCCATGAGCCTGTCACTGATCGCGGTATTCATCCCGATCCTGCTGATGCCGGGAATCGTGGGGCTGCTGTTCCATGAGTTCGCGGTCACGCTGTCGATCGCAATCCTGTTCTCCCTGCTGATCTCCCTGACGGTCACGCCGACCATGTGCGCCTACCTGCTTGGCAAAAAGGCGGCGCTGCATTCGAAAGCACGCTGGGCGGTCTGGTCCGAAGCCCAGTTCGAGCGCTTCAAGAACGCCTACTCGCGTACCCTCACCGCCGTGCTCGACCACGCATTGCTCGTCGGTCTCGGACTGATCCTGCTGATCGCGCTCAACGTGGCCCTGTTCAAGCTGCTGCCGTCGACCTTTTTTCCGGAACAGGACAACGGCCTGTTGACGGGGCAGATCATCGCCGACCAGAGCATCTCGTTTCAGGCGATGGAGAAAAAGCTCGCGCAGCTGCAGGACATCGTGCAGACCGATCCGGCGGTGGCCTCGGTGATCGGTTTCACGGGCACGCGGGCGCTCAATACCGCCAACGTCTACGTTGCGCTCAAGCCGCTGGCGCAGCGTCATCTCACCGCCGACCAGGTCGTGCAACGCCTGCGGCCCAAGCTCAACAAGGTATCCGGCGCACGGCTGTTCCTGCAGGCGGTCCAGGACCTGCACATCGGCGGCCGGCAGTCGGCTGCCGAATATCAATACACGTTGACCAGCGACGACCCGCAGGCCCTGTACACGTGGACGCCGAAGCTCCTGACCGCGCTCGGCCAGGAGCGCGGCACACTCGTCGACGTCAATTCCGACATGCAACAACACGGCTTGGAGACCTTCTTGACGGTCGCCCGCGGCACGGCACAACGTTACGGCTTTCAGATCAATCAGCTCGACAACGTGCTTTACGACGCCTTCGGCCAGCGCTCGGTCTCGACGATTTTCAATCCCTTCAATCAATATTTCGTGATCATGGAAGTCGCGCCCAAGTACTGGCAACGGCCGGAACAGCTGGATCGTACGTACTTCAGCACGGCCTCCGGCAATCCCACGGGCACCGCACAGACGCAGGCCCCGGGCGGTACGGTCAGCGGCGTGCACGCCTATTCCGCGGTCGCGGCAGGCGGGAGCGCCTCCTCGAGCACCAATTCGCTGAACGCCAGCGCCGAAGCCAACGCCGTCACCAACAGCATTGCCAACAGCAAAGGCGGCAGCTCGACGGGCAGCTCCGACAGCACCGCGGCCGAGATCATGGTGCCGTTCCCGGCGATGGCGACCTACAGGAACGACCATACGGCGACGCAGGTCAATCACCAGAACGGCCTGGTCGCGGCGACGATCTCCTTCAATCTGCCGCCCGGTGGGTCCCTGAGCCAGGCCTCGTCGGCGATCGCCCAGGCGATGACGGATCTGCACATCCCGGCATCGGTGCGTGGCAACTTCGCGGGCGCCGGGCAGGTATTCGCGCAGTCGATGTCGACGCTGCCCTTGTTGATCGGTGCCGCGCTCGCGGCGGTCTACATCGTGCTCGGGATTCTCTATGAAAACACGATCCATCCGATCACGATTCTCTCGACCCTGCCGTCGGCCGGCATCGGCGCCACCTTGGCCTTGCTGATCTTCGGCACGCCGTTCTCGATGATCGCCCTGATCGGCATCATCCTGCTGATCGGCATCGTGAAGAAGAATGCGATCATGATGATCGACGTGGCGATACACCTGCAACGCGAACAGAACATGGCCGCGAAGGACGCGATCCACGAGGCAGCCGTGATCCGCCTGCGGCCGATCATGATGACGACGGCGGCAGCCGTGCTCGGCGCCCTGCCGCTCGCGATCGGCATCGGTCAGGGCGCGTCTCTGCGTCAGCCGCTCGGCATCACGGTCATGGGCGGTCTGATCTTGAGCCAGATCGTCACGCTCTATACGACGCCGGTCATCTACGTCTATCTCGAGCAGTTGCGCATGCGCATCCGCAAGGGCTTTGCCGGCACGGTTTTTCGTCGCGATCTGGGAGTACCATCATGACTGGCGGCAAGTGCAGGTTCGGCTGGCTACTGGCGGTGGCGATGCTGCCCGCCGGCTGTATGGTCGGTCCCAACTACCACCGCCCCGACGTGCCGGTCGCCCCGCAATACAAGGAACTCGCCGGATGGACCGCGGCTGCACCGGCGGATGCCGCACCCAAGGGCGACTGGTGGACCGATTTCCACGACGACCTGCTCGATCAGCTCGAACCCTTGGTCGCGATCTCGAACCAAACCGTGCGCCAGGATTACTTCAACTATCAGGCGGCGCTCGCGGAGGTGAAGCTCGCGCAGAGCGAATTGTTCCCGACGATCGGGCTCACGGGATCCGCGTCCCGGTCGGGCGGCGCGGGCGCCGTTACGACCACGGGCTCCTCGCGCGTCGTCAATGCCGGGTCGCTCGAGGCGACGGCGAGTTGGACACCCGATCTTTGGGGTCAAGTCCGCCGCTTCATCGAGGAGAACAAGGCGACGGCGCAAGCGGACGAGGCGACGCTCGCCAATGCAACACTGTCCGAGCAATCCTTGCTCGCCATGACTGTGATCGAACTGCGTCTCGCGGACGCGAACATCGACCTCGAGCAGGCGACCGTCGATGCCTACCGCGCATCGCTCGCCGTGACCGAGTCGCAAGGCGCAAGCGGCATCACGGCGACTCCGCCGTCCGCCGTGATCACGGCACGCGTGGCCTTGGAAACGGCGCAGGCGGGTTTGATCAGTCTCGGCGTCGCGCGCGCGCAGTATGTGCACGCAATCGCGGTGCTGGTCGGCAAGAATCCGGAAGAGCTCGATATCCCACACAGCCGGTCCGTGCCGACGCTGCCCGCCGTTCCTGCCGGCGTTCCCTCGACGCTGCTGCAGCGCCGGCCCGACATCGCCGCCGCAGAACGAACCATGGCCGCCGAGAACGCGGCCGTGGGCGTTGCGGTGGCGGCCTATTATCCGACCCTCTCCTTGTCGGCCGCGGCCGGCTTTTCGCAATCACCGCTCGACGGTCTGCTGCATGCGGCCAATCACGTCTGGTCCTTGGGCGCGTCGGCCTCCGAGAACCTGATCGACTTCGGCTATCGCCACGCCGAGGTGCTGGCGGCCAAGGCGGCCTATGAGGGGGCCGTGGCGAGCTACCGCAGCACCGTGCTCAATGCATTCCAAGACGTGGAAAACGACCTGTCGAATCTGACGATCCTCGCCGACGAGGCGCAAGCCCTCGAAGTTGCGGTCGCCGATGCGAAGCGCGGCACGCAAATCGCCCTGGACGAGTATCAGGCCGGTACCGTCGACTATACGACCGTCACCGCGGCCCAGGCGACCCAGCTCGCGGACCAGCAGAGCGCCCTCAGCGTCGAGCAGAGCCGCCTGGTCGATGCCGTTTCCCTGATCACGGATCTCGGCGGCGGCTGGTCCACGAGCCAATTACACGATCCGAACTGAGCACGACGGGTCGCGGCGCACGGCGCATCGTGCATGCGAACCAGTCAGAGGGGCGGGCCGTGACCCGGCACCCACGATGTGCCCGCGAGCGGTACGCCCGCCATAGCGGCCGCCTCGACGGTCAAGGCGACGAGATCCTCCTTCTCGAGATGGTGCACGTCCTGCTTGCCGCAGGCCCGCGCGATCGTCGTCAGTTCCATGTTCACGGTCTTGAGATAATTCTTGAGACGTTTGGCGCCGACGGCGGGCTCGAGGCGCAGCTCGAGTTGCGCATCTTGCGTGGTCACGCCGACCGGGCATTGGCCCGTGTGGCAATGATGACAGCAACCCGGCGACGTGCCGAGGCGCGCGTAGTCGGCCACAGCGGAATGGTGCTCGCCGCCGCTCACGTAGGTGTCGCTGTTGCAGCCTAACGCGAACAGCACGCCCTGACCGATCGCCACGGCATCGGCGCCCATCGCGAGCGCCTTGGCCACATCGGCGCCGCTGCGGATACCGCCCGAGATCACCAACTGCACCTGGCCGCGCATGTTCAAATCATCGAGCGCATCGACGGCCTGGCGCAACGCGGCCAGCGTCGGGATGCCGACATGTTCGATGAACACCGTCTGGGTGGCGGCCGTGCCGCCCTGCATGCCGTCGACGACGATCACGTCGGCACCCGCGTGTACGGCGAGCTTCACGTCGTTGAACGTGCGCGTCGCACCCACCTTGACGTAGATCGGCTTCTCCCACTCGGTGATCTCGCGCAGCTCCTTGATCTTGATCACGAGATCATCCGGGCCGGTCCAGTCCGGATGACGCGAAGCCGAACGCTGGTCGACGCCCTCGGGCAGCGTGCGCATGCGCGCGACGCGCGGATTGACCTTTTGGCCTAGCAGCATGCCGCCGCCGCCGGGTTTCGCGCCCTGGCCGATCACGATCTCGATCGCATCCGCGCGACGCAGATCGTCCGGATTGAAGCCGTAACGGGACGGCAGGCACTGGTAAACGAGGAGCTTGGAGGAAGCGCGTTCCTCGGCGGTCATGCCGCCGTCGCCCGTGGTCGTCGACGTACCCACCTCGGTCGCCGCGCGGCCGAGCGCATCTTTGACCCGTGCCGACAGGGCACCGAAGCTCATGCCGGCGATCGTGATCGGAATCGCCAATTCGATCGGCCGGGACGCGTAGCGGGTCCCGAGCACGGTCTTGGTCACACACCGCTCGCGGTATCCCTCGAGCGGATAGCGCGACAGCGATGCGGCGAGGAACAACAGGTCGTCGAAATTCGGCACGCGCCGCTTCGCACCCAGGCCGCGAATCTCGTAGAGCCCGCTTGCCGCCGCGCGTTGGATGTAATCGATGGTCTGGCGGTCGAACCCGGCCGACTCCTCGTGTTGCAGCTTGGTCATCGCATCAATACTCCTGATCGGCGTCGGCATGCCAGTGGTACAAGCTCCTCGCCGACCCGACACGCTGGAACTGCCGCGCATCGTGATCGAAGCCGGCCGCAGCGAGCAACTCGCGCAGCGTCGCAAGATCCGCGTCGGTCATGGGTTCGATGCGCGCATCGGCGCCGAGCGAGCGTATCTTGCCGCGCACGTAGATAACAGCCTCATAAAGAGAGTCCCCGAGTGCATCGCCGGCATCGCCGCAGACGACGATGCGCCCCGCCTGGGCCATGAAGGCGGAGAAACTGCCGAC
>Ga0116228_10000012_pt1 | contig 95771 bp, 86 predicted proteins | sample S1TSphfallax_2_FD_89694 | JGI IMG/M metagenome (GOLD analysis project Ga0116228, IMG submission 89694) | Host-associated microbial communities from peat moss isolated from Minnesota, USA - S1T2_Fc - Sphagnum fallax MG | ecosystem: Host-associated > Plants > Peat moss > Unclassified | place...
ATTATCTGCAAACTGGGTTCTCAAGACTAAAGTATTCACAAAAAAGCCAATTAGTGGCTCAATTTCCAGATGATGGCGGTTAGCTATGGGAATACCAACTAAAATATCTGATTCCCCACTGTAGCGATGTAGCAAAGTCGCAAACCCTGCATACAAAGTCATAAATAAGGTAGTACCTGATTTCTGGGACAGCACACGCAACTTCTCAGTTAAATCAGTATGCAAATTAAAGCTCTGGGTTTTACCATGATAAGTCTGGACATTGGGACGGGGTGCGTCAGTAGGTAGTTGTAACAGGGATGGCGCTCCTGCTAGCTGAACACGCCAGTAATCAAGTTGAGGTGCTAAAACTTCCCCGCTCAACCATTGTTTTTGCCAAACCGCATAGTCTGCATATTGAATCGATAATGCTGGTAGAGGAGATGGTAAGCTGGCGCTGAAAGCTTGATATAAAGCAGATAGTTCTGAGACCAATATTCCCAACGACCACCCATCAGAGACAATGTGGTGCATTGTGAACAATAGCACATAGTCTACTTCTGATACCCAGATTAACTTACATCTGATTAATGGAGCTACTTCTAAATTGAAGGGGGTAAGTGCTTCTGTTTGGACTAACTGCTGTAGGACAGTCTGCCTTTCTCCACTGGGTAGCGCTTGTAAGTCTACCACCTGCATAGCAAAGGCAGTTGGTGGATGAATTATTTGTACTGGTGTGCTATTGATTGTAGTGAAGCTGGTACGTAAGATCTCATGCCGGGAGACTATTTCCGTAAATGCTTGCTCTAACAGATTAATCTCTAAAGAGCCATTAATGCCAATTGCTATTGGGATGTTGTAAGTGGCACTGGAGGCTTCTTCCAGTTGATAGAGGAACCACATGCGCTCTTGCGCCCAAGATAAGGGTAGTTTTTGCCTATCTTTGACTGGTTGAATTGGTGGTAAGGTAAATTGGCTATCTGTAGTACGTAACTTAGTTAACACTCGTTCTAGTTGCGCTACTGTGGGAGAGGCAAACACTGTCCTGAGGGGAATTTCTACGCCAAAGGCCTGTTTGATTCTAGAGACTAATTGGGTGGCGAGTAGGGAATGTCCTCCTAGTTCAAAGAAATTGTCTTCAACTCCTACATTTTGCATCCCTAGAACTTGGGTAAATATGTTGGCGATGACTTCTTGAATTGGTGTACTTGGTGCTGCGTATTGGTGATCTCTGGTGATGTCAACTGCTGGTGCTGGTAATGCTTTGCGGTCTATTTTGCCGTTGGGTGTTAATGGTAGCGTATCTAAGAAGACAAATCCACTAGGTATCATGTAGTCTGGTAACTTTTGCTTCAACAATTCCCGCACTTGATTGCTTGTCAGGGAGGCATTACTAGTAACTAGATATGCAACTAAGCGTTTGTTACCAGAAATATCTTCTTTAGCAATGACTACAGCTTGTTGGATTTGCTCATGGCTACTGAGAACTTCTACAATTTCTCCTAGTTCAATGCGGAAACCACGAATCTTCACTTGGTTATCGATACGTCCTAAGTATTCTATATTGCCATCAGCCAAGTAACGAGCCAAGTCGCCTGTTTTATAAAGCCGTTCTGATTTGTCATGAGAAAAGGGATTGGGGATAAATTTTTCATTGGTACGCTGTAAGTCATTAATATATCCTATCCCCACACCTATACCTGTTATATGCAGTTCACCAATTAATCCTATAGGAACAAGTTGTAAATTTTGATCTAGTATATGGAGTCTGACATTAGGAATAGGTTTCCCTATAGGTATGGCTTTATTTAAGAACTCATTAGGTTGGTTGACTATGTAAGCTGAACAAATGTCTGCACATTCGGTGGGTCCATAAATGTTAACTATTTTTGCAGAACAAGAGGGAGAGTTGAGCCAACTTAACAAACTCAAGATGGAAGTTGGTTCTCCACCAAGAAATACATATTGTAGAGATTGGAGTTTGGCAAAACTATCATTGCTAAAGTTGAGGATTGCATAAAAGGCACTAGGTGTACAATTAACCCAAGTTACTCCCTGCTGAGATATAGTATCGAGAATGTAACTAGGATTAAATTCATCGGGGAGTAAATGTAATCTTCCACCTACGATCAAAGGAGCAAATATGTTCTTTTGGGTAGCATCAAAACTGAGGGACGAAATGATCACTGTGCTATCTGCGGAGGTGAATTGGAAATCTGAGATTAACCAACTGACCAAGTTAAGAAAACTATAATGGTATACACCTACTCCTTTAGGCTTACCTGTAGAACCAGAAGTATAGATCACATAAACTAAATCATTTGCACATACTCCAGAATCGAGATTCTCCCGACTATTTTGGGGAATCCCTTGCCAATCAATATCTAAACAAACTACCTGTACAGTATGTGATGGTAAGAACTCCAGCAATGACTGTTGGGTTAATAACACTTTAACACCCGAATCAGCCAACATATAACTCAGCCGTTCTGCTGGATAATTGGGGTCAAGAGGGACATAAGCCCCACCAGCTTTTAGTATCCCTAATAATCCCACCACCATCTCCAGTGATCGTTCCACACAGATACCCACTAGCACATCTGGTCTAATTCCCAAGCCTTTTAAGTAATGTGCTAATTGATTAGCTTTTTGATTTAATTCTTCATAGGTCAATTGCTGATTTTCAAACACCACAGCTACAGCATCGGGTGTTTTTTCTACCTGTTCCTCAAACAACTGATGAATACATTTATCACTGGGATATGCTGTGGCTGTATCATTCCACTCTGTTAACAACTGATGTCTTTCTGCTGCGCTTAACAGGGATAATTCACCCACAGGTTGTTGCGGATTTGCTGCGATCGCTAACAACAAATTCTGGAAATGATTTGTCATCCGCTCAATCGTTGAGCTATCAAACAAATCAGCATTGTATTCCCATAACCCTACCAACCCCACCTCTGTTTCGGACATAGACATTGTTAAATCAAACTTAGCAAGTGTACTCTCTGTCTCTAACGGAGTTAAGCTAGTATCAAGTAATTCTAATTTACCCATAGGTGCATTTTGCAGGATAAACATCACTTGGAACAGAGGAGAAAAACTTAAGCTGCTTTGTGGTTGTAATGCTTCCAGTACTTGTTCAAAAGGTATATCCTGATTTTCATCAGCCTTAAGTGCGGTTTCCCTAACCTGATTAAGTAAGTTTAAGAAACTAAGATTATATGTAAAATTAATTCGATAGACCAATATATTTGGGTTTGCGACTGGTGAACCTATGAGGATATCTGATTGTCCACTATAACGGTATAATAACGTAGCAAAGGCTGCTAGTGTAGTGACAAATAAAGTATTACCAGACTCAATTGAGAGTTTTTTTAATTTCTGGGTTAATTCCTGGTTTAAGGTAAATTTTTGTGTTTTACCTGTATAAGTTTGTATCCTAGTGCGCGGTCTATCTATGGGTAATTGCAATATTTCTGGAGCAGATTGTAATTCCTGCTTCCAGTAATTAAGTTGTGTTTCTATAATTTCTGCCGTTAAATAAGAGATTTTATCTATTTTTGTGATTTTCATTAGCGGAAAAAGTACTAACTATTACTTAAGTTATGAGATATATAGTTAGGCATTTGGCATAAAAATATACCGCTCATTACCTTTTAAGCATCAATTTTTGCTCCCCTGCTTCTCTTTGGTGACCCAAAATCTTTTCTATCATAATACAAAAACTCCCCGTTATGAAGGTTGGTTCAACGGGGGAGAATATTGTCAACTTAGTCTAATAAGATTAGTAGAACTTAGTGATGAAGTTCTTCATGACGTCTTTCACGGCGGATGTCATGCTTCAATTCATGACGAGCTCTTTCTCTTTCTATATGACGAATTTCTTCGTGGCGACGAATTTCTTCACGACGACGAATTGGTTCGCGGTGACGCAGTTCTTCGCGGTGACGCAGTTCTTCGTGGTGACGTTCAATTTCTAGACGGTGACGTTCAGCAGGGGTTAGAGCGTTAGCTGCGGTAGCCAAGACGCTGGAAACAGCTAAAACACCTAATAAGCAGGATGAAACAATTTTCTTCATAGTAGGTCGTACCTGTGGAATAAGTGGGGGAATGAATCGCAAGATATATTTTCGACGAAAACATACTTGAGTATTTTACTGTGATTAGTTAATTCCCTTTAGGAAGTATAACTGATAAATTAGACTGTTTTGCTACAAAAAAAGTTGTGTTAAACCTGTGTTGGTTTGATGAACATTGTGTGTCTTTTAGCCGAAGCTGTGACTCGTGGGATAAAAGTCAATCACGTACTTTTCTCGCATACACATAAACCCCCGTGATTAAGATTGATTCAACGGGGGAAAATGCCGCAAATTCAGTTTAATAAGATTCGTAGAACTTAGTGATTAATTAATGATGCAGTTCATGGCGTTTGTCACGGCGGATGCGATGACGTACTTGATGAGCTCTTATGTGATGACGTACTTGATGAGCTCTTCTGTAATGACGCACTTGATGAGTTCTTCTGTAATGACGTACTTGATGAGCTCTTATGTAATGACGTACTTGATGAGCTCTTCTGTAATGACGCACTTGACGAGCTCTTCTGTGATGATATCCTGGGTGGTGAATAACTTCTTGGTGATGATGCCGTCTATAAGCTCTCTGTGCATGGGTTTCAGCGTTAGCTTTGTTAGCTAAGGTACTGGAAACAAGTAAAATGCCCAATAAGCAGGATGAAATAATTTTCTTCATAGTAGGTTGTACCTGTGAAATAAGTAGGGAATGAATCGTAAGATATATTTTCGAGAAAAACATACCTGAGGATTTTACAGTGATTAGTTAATTTCCTCTTGGAAGCATAACTGATAAATTAGACTGTCTTGCTCCAAAAAAAGTTGTGTTAAACCTGTGTTGGTTTGATGAATGTTGTTTGTCTTTTCGCCAAAGCTATAATTCATTGGATAAAAGCCAATCACGTACTTTTCTAGTATACACATAAACCCCTGTAATGAAGGTTGATTCAACGGGGGAATAATGTCGCAAATTCAGTTAAATAAGCTTTGTAGAACTGAGTGATTAATTAATGATGCACTTCATGGCGTTTGTCACGGCGGATGTCATGACGTACTTGACGAGTTCTTATGTCATGACGTACTTGACGGGCTCTTATTGTATGACGTACTTGACGGGCTCTTATGGTATGACGTTGTGGGTGGTGAATAACTACTTGGCGATGACGCTGTCTATAAGCTCTTTGTGCATGGGTTTCAGCGTGAGCTGCGGTAGCTAAGGTGCTGGAAATAAGTAAAATGCCTAATAAGCACGATGAAATAATTTTCTTCATAGTAGGTTGTACCTGTGGAATTAAGTAGGGAATGATCGCAAGATATATTTTGGAGAAAAACATACCTAAGGATTTTACAGTGATTAGTTAATTTCCTCTTGGAAGCATAACTGATAAATTAGACTGTCTTGCTCCAAAAAAAGTTGTGTTAAACCTGTGTTGGTTTAATGAATGTTGTTTGTCTTTGAGCCGAAGCTATAATCCGTGGGATAAAAGCCAATCACGTAAATGAGAATTCACTTGCTCAGGGACTTCATCATGGGGACAATGACCAGCCTTGAGAAAGATTTCTGTTAACTGCGGATAGTATTGACGAAACTGCTGCGATCGCTCTGGCGCATTCATCCAAGGGTCGAATTCTCCCCACAACAATAATAAAGGAATTGTTAATTGCTGGAGTAGAACATCCACCTTTTCCCCTTGAGGGGTGTTGAACACAGAGACAAAAACATCAACTGCGCCTGAATCATAAGCAGGGCGTTGTATTTCAGCAACTAGCTGATCTGTAACAGCGCTTTTGTCTAGATAAACTTTTTCCAGAGTCCGCCGAATTACCCAACGTTGACGGACGTATTTGAACAGTAAAACCTGGAATAAAGATTGTTGAAAAATATTCTTGGTGATTTTATCCAATATCTGTTTTAAAGGTTTTCGGCTCAGTTTATTTGAGCTTTCTGGGGTAGAAGGTTGACTAAAAGGACCTGCGCTATTAAGTAATACTAAGCCAGCAACACTCTCAGGATATTTAGCTGCTACGCTCAAACAAGCATAACCACCCAGAGAATTACCTGCTAATACGACCTTGCGACCAATTACTTGCAAGATAAAATCAGATAACTGGTCACGCCATATATCACCACTATAGGACAATTTAGGTTTAGCGGAACGTCCAAAACCCAAAAGGTCAATCGCAAATACAGAAAAATCTGTCGCCAGTCCCAGAATATTTTTGCGCCAATGGTCTGTAGAAGCACCAAATCCATGTACTAACAATAAAGGTGGTCTGACAATTAACTCTGACTCTATTCCTGCTTGTACATAATAGATTTTGTGTCCGCGCCATTCCCAGTATTGTCCAGGAATGGGATTAGTTGTAGATTCCGTAGTTGTCAACATAATGCTAATTATACAAATCAAAGTTTATGGAGAAAATGACCAAAACAAAATTAATTACTGGTAAAACCAGACTATTAGGGGTGATGGGATATCCCATAGAACATTCTCTATCTCCAGTGATGCATAACCAGGCGATCGCTCACTTAGGGTTAGATTATGTTTATCTACCAATGGCGATCAAACCTGAACATCTAGAAATAGCGATCGCCAGTTTTGCTGCTCTGGGAATTAGAGGTTTTAACGTCACTATTCCCCACAAACAAGCCATATTACCTCTATTAACAGAAATCAGTCCCCTAGCGCAAGCCGTGGGCGCAGTTAATACTGTCAGTTGGCGAGAAAATCATTGGATCGGCACAAATACAGATGTAGCAGGGTTTATTACTCCTTTACAAAGCTTACATCAGCCAGACTGGAATCAAACAACAGCAGTAATTTTAGGTAATGGTGGAGCAGCCAGAGCCGTTATCGCAGGTTGTGTAGAATTAGGTTTGCGAGAAATTCATGTGATTGGACGAAATTACCAAAAATTGGCGGAATTTCAGAGTAGTTGGCAAGATTCACCCTTGGCGGTTAATTTACAAGTTCATCAATGGGACAAATTGACCAAACTCCTACCATTAGCTGGTTTGTTGGTAAATACGACTCCTGTGGGTATGTATCCTCACACCTCAGATTGTCCTGTAAATCCAGAGGAAATGGTTTATTTGTCATCAGGAGCGATCGCCTATGACTTGATATATCTCCCACAATCCACAAAATTCCTCCAACTAGCAGAAAAACAAGGCGCAGTGACAATTAACGGTTTAGAAATGCTCGTCCAACAAGGCGCAGCCGCCCTAAAAATTTGGTTACAATTAGAAACAGTACCCATAGACCAAATGCGTCAAGCACTTTGGGATTATTTGTACTAATTCGATGACTGTAAGCGCTCGTACATGACACCCCCTTGAGAATTAAGCAGAGATAGAGATAGATTGGCATTTTCGCTGATTACCTTGAGGGCTTCTCTTAACTTCTCAAAATGAGATTGTATGTTAGTGTCACTGGTATTCTGTAATGCTTGGTCATATATTTGACTCAATCGGACTACAATTTTGTCATTATCTATAGTAAAAGTACAAATTTGAGTACCGCTATTACAAGTAGCAATTAAATCCGCACGAGCCTGATTTACTGAACCAGCTAGAGTTCGTGACTCTGTTTGCGCTTGTGCTAAACTCGATGAATAAGAAGTAGCCAAAGTTTGGGCTTGTTTATAAATTGAACTATCTTCAGGAACTTGTTTAATTACATCTATTGCTTGTCGCCAAGCAGTTACCGCTAATTGTAACTGAGTTTTTTGCTGGTAGGTCTTAGCTTGATTAGCTAAACGCATAGCTTTCTGATAGAAATCATGAGCAAACAACTCCTTATTGGCGCGATTACTTGCAGTTGTAAACTGTGGCTGGTACTTTGTTATTAGAGATTGAGCATTATTGTATTCTGCACTAGTTGTAGGAACGCGTTTTAAAGCATTAATTACCACTTCCCAACTATGTACTACTTTTTGCCAATCACCCAAAGATTTAGCAGAATTCTGCTTCTCTTGAGCTGTTTTAGCAATCTCTTGCACTAAAGTTAGTTTTTTTTGCAGTGATTCTTCTTGGAGATACATTCGGTCAATAGATGCTAATCTCTGTCTATATTCCGGTAATAGTGGATATACAAGTGTATAAAGATCGTCAGTTGGTTTAATTTTTTCTAGTAGCGTTACGGATTGTTGCCATAAGTCCTGTTGATTTTTTAAGTCCTGTGTGCTATAAAGGGTAGATTGACCTTTTTGTATTGCTTGTGCAGCTTTTTTAATCGCTGCTACTACCTGTTGAATTTTGCTTGATTCAGCAGAAAAACTATTAGTTAATTCCACCGCTAACTGGTGATTAGGTGACCATTCGGGGATATTTGCTAATGGTGGAGTAGCTGCTTCTATCTGCTCTTCAATTAATTGAAGCTGTTTGTCTGACTTAGCGTGGCGTAGTGATGTTGATAGATTGTTATGCAAATTCTCAGCAGTTTCTAATTCCTTACACTTGAAGACCAGACAAGAGTTAGTCAGATAGTAAGCACCCGCACCAAGAGAAGCGCAACCGATGACAAACACCCCTATCGCTATAGACCAGAAAATAGGTGATGACGGTAGTGTGGAAAATTGCGGAAGTCTGGGAAATCTGCTTTTTTTTGTGTCTCGCAAATCTGGACCACCTGCAAAAGGGTCAAATTTCTCCTCTGGGATTGACTCTGCTGATTCCATCTGAAATTCAGGTGATTCTGAGAATTCTGTGGCGGAAAAAAATGGGTTGTACGACTGAATGGCTGCTTCGTGGGAGATTAAATCTGGGGAATCTAGGGGTTGAAAGTTGTTTTCATCGTCTTGATATTCTTCTTCAATCAAAGATGCGTCCGGTTGTTCTGGCTGTTGACGAGGATATATATTCAGAGAACACTTGGCGTAGGGTAATTTTTCACCAGTGATTCTGACAAAACACCGTATTCCTTCAACTGAGTAACTTAGTTGCCACTGTAGCACTTGCTCCAGTACTATAAAAGTTCTTTCCGTATCAATTACTTGATCTGGAGGGTGCTGGATTAAAACCATTAACTCCTCATTTTGGAGGACGCATTTAGCTTGTAAACCCTCAACAGATGGGAATTCTGCTACCAGGCGCTCCTGTAAAACATCACTGAGAAGTTTTATATCTTCTTGTTGTACAGCCATTTTCATAAAGCGTTACCGCTGATTTTTGTATAATAATGTAAGCTGGAATTAGCCAAGTAGGAACAGGTGTGGTTAAACAGCACTGAAACCCCCTAGACGCAATAAGTGTTTTGGCTAGATATTTGGCTATGACTAATTTTACAACTAAAATATGGTATAGAATGTATTTCAACTAGATTCATCAAAACAATGGCTAAGATTTTAGCTTCTACCACAACTAAAACGCTATTATACACTACCTTAACTATATTTATCACATTCCCATTATCACTTAACTCAACTGCATTATCCCAAACGAATAAGATTTTATTATCAAATAATACTCAAATACCGACAAAGAATGCACCAGTTGATTTGCAAAGACTATGGGGTAAGTGGGAAACACAAGGTAAATCAGGTACAAAGCTCATTTTAACTTTTACCCAAGATGGTAAATTGCTATTAGCTCTCATGGGTGCTGGTAATAGTGCAATTAATCTTCCTACCTTGTATTATCACGCTAATACCACTACTAAGCCCATGCAAATTGATTTAAAATCCTCTGATAATCAGCAAACGATATTAACAATTTTCGGTTTCACCGATAATGGTCAATTAAAGTTGCAAATGGATGGTATTGACTCTAGTAAACCTAGACCCTCAAAATTTGCTGATAATGCTCTTATATTGAACAAATTGCCTGAATGACAAATGCTAATATGAGCCTGATTTCCCCCGACGTCTGGGAGCCAATTGGACAATCAATCCCTCCCCTGAAATTAGGGATTATGGCTTCCGGAAATGGGAGTAATTTTGCTGTGGTGGCTGAGGCGATCGCCGCAAAAAAGCTAAATGCGCAAATTCAAGTTTTAATTTTCAATCATCCTACAGCTTATGTAGCAGTCAGAGCCGCTAATTTGGGGATAAAAGCTGTTTATCTAAATCATCAAGCATATAAAGTGCGCCAAGATTTCGACCGTCAGATTGTGCAAGTTTTGCAAGAATACGCAGTCGAATGGATAATTATGGCGGGCTGGATGCGGTTAGTTACAGAAGTGATCCTGGATGCTTACCCCAATAAAATTATTAATATTCATCCCAGTCTCTTACCTAGTTTTAAGGGAACGCGGGCTGTAGAACAAGCTTTAGCAGCTGGAGTCAAAATTACTGGTTGTACTGCTCATTTATTATGTTTAGAAATGGATAGCGGTCCGATTTTAATCCAAGCAGCAGTCCCAGTATTACCAGACGACACACCAGAAACACTCCATGGCAGGATTCAAGTCCAAGAACATCGCATTTTACCTTTGGCGATCGCTCTTGCTGCTCAGATTTAACATGCAACATTTTTTGATCAAGACCGCATCAATGCTAGAATCTTCCCTATTAATTTAGGATATTTTTATGCCAGTTCTAACTAACCCAATCAAATTTGGTACAGATGGCTGGCGGGGAGTCATCGGTGAAGAATTTACCTTTGCTCGCCTAGCCTCAGTAGTCCCGGTCGCAGCACAAGTGCTATTTGAGACCTATTCTCCTATAGTCAATAGTCGGCAAATTGTCGTCGGTTATGACCGGCGGTTCATGGCGGAAGATTTTGCTAGATCTGTGGCTGAGTCTGTTAGTGCTGCTGGTTTTGATGTCTTACTTAGCCATACTTATGCGCCTACTCCTGCTTTTAGCTGGGCTGCAAAACAATTTAATGCTTTAGGCGCTCTGGTAATTACAGCCAGTCATAACCCTGCTGCATATTTAGGATTAAAAGTAAAGAGTACTTTTGGCGGTTCAGTCCCACCAGAAGTTACACAAAAAATAGAAGCTGTATTATCCCAAGAATCTCCATTTAAAAGTAATTCCACCGCTAATTTAGGTGTAATCAAAGAATTTGACCCGTGGAATAGTTACTGTCAAGCGCTGAGTCAGAAGGTTAATCTTGATCAGATCAAACAGGCGATCGCCGACGATAAGTTAACCTTATTTGTGGATGTCATGCATGGCGCATCCGCTAGCGGGTTAAGCAGATTGTTGGGAGATGGAGTTCGAGAAATTAACAGCGATCGCGATCCCTTATTTGAAGGAGGTGCGCCAGAACCTCTACCCAAATATCTCTCCCGTTTATTTAATGTGATCCAAAATCATCGTGCTATAGATAGCTTGGGTGTAACAGTTGGGTTAGTTTTTGACGGAGATGGCGATCGCATCGCCGCAGTAGATGGAGAAGGTAATTTCCTCAGTTCGCAAATTTTGATCCCGATATTAATCGACCATCTCAAACATAGACGTAACTTTAGTGGTGAAATCGTCAAAACAGTCAGTGGTTCTGACTTAATTCCCTTAGTGGCTGATTTATATAATTTGCCAGTATTTGAAACAGCAGTTGGTTATAAATATATTGCTGATCGGATGTTAGCGACAGAAGTGTTATTGGGTGGGGAGGAATCTGGTGGAATTGGCTATGGAAGTCATATTCCCGAACGAGATGCTTTACTCTCAGCCTTGTATGTCCTGGAAGCGATCGTCGCATCAGGTTTGGATTTAAGTGAATATCATCGCCAATTACAAAAACGGACAAATTTCATTTCAGCTTATGACCGCATAGACTTACCCTTAGCAAGTATGGAAGTGCGGGGAAGATTATTAAATCAATTACAAACTGAACCTTTGACCAAAATTGCTGATCAGGCTGTCATTGATTGTCAAACAATAGATGGTTATAAATTTCGGTTAGCTGATAAAAGTTGGCTAATGATTCGTTTTAGTGGAACAGAACCAGTATTGCGCCTTTATTGCGAAGCAGCTTCTTTGGAACGAGTACATGAAACTCTCCATTGGGCGAAAAGTTGGGCTGAAGCAAGTTAAACAGGAGAGAGGCTCATACTCCTCTGCTCCCCTACTTTTCTAGGTTTCGACGATTTCCCGCAGTAAACAAGCCAATTTATCTACACTTTCTGGAACAGCGATCGCCAGAGCACTTGCTTTCATTTTGGCTAGTTCCACTGGTGATGATAACAATCGCAAAACCTCAGTTTTTAAAACCTCAGCAGTTAATTCCGCCTGTTTAAATACCAAGGCTGCGCCAGCTTGAGTAAATACTTCTGCATTATAGCTTTGATGATCCTCTGCTGCAAAGGGGTAAGGAACCAAGATGGCTGGCGTACCACATATTGCTAATTCAGTTAAGCTTCCTGCGCCCGAACGGCTAATGGCTAAACTAGCCCGACGTAATAAGGGAGCCATATTATGGTAAAATGGCATTTCTATATATTGCGCATGTTGAATACTTCCCACTTCTGGGTCTTGTTCCCCTGTCAAATGTACTATATAAGCACCAGCTTCCCACCAAGCGATCGCTGCTTGACGGACTAAGCGATTTAGTGCTACAGCACCTTGACTCCCACCAAAAACCAGAATCAAAGGTACATGATCGGGAATGGGTAAATCTAAAGTGTCTCCCGTTTCCTGATCTAAAAACTGAGAACGTACAGGAGTACCAACATAAACATTTTTGGCGCGGGGTAAATACTGCGCAGCCACTTCAAATCCCAAAGCAACATTCGTACACATTGGACCAAAAAAACGTGTTACTTTACCAGGTAGAGCATTAGATTCGTGAAATAATATAGGTAATCCTAAAGAACGAGCCGCAATTACCGCTGGTCCTGCTATATAGCCCCCAGTAGTAAACAATCCCCTAAATTTTCCCTTTTGCAGAATTTGTCTGACTTGGAAAATAGATGCGATCGCTCGCCCTAAAATCTTCAGTGATGCTAAACTCCAGCCTTGCTGAAAGCCAGCAACTGCAACAGTATTTAATTTATACTTCTGTGGTACGAGCTGAGTTTCTAAACGATTGGGGACACCTAGCCATTCAATTTCATAATCTGGCAGTTTTTCCGCCATTGCGATCGCAGGAAACAAGTGTCCACCAGTCCCACTAGCAGCTATCAGTAGTTTTATTGGTGCATTTGCCATTCAAGCTATACCATTTAGCGCAGAGCTTTAACTAAGATAAAACAAATTGCTTAACTTGTTTAATTGAATCAGTAAAATATTAATTACATGCAAAAATTTTTCCCTTTGTTAATGAAACGCCATAACAGATTCCTTACTCCTCTCTCGTCGGTAATTTTGTGCTTTTTGTTTACAAGTTTCACCCATTTGGCTCAAGCTGACTCACCTGCTACACCCCCAGCACTCACCAATCTCTTGACAGGAATTGATATTGCTGCAAATCAGGGTAATGTTAAAGGAGTAATGCAGTATTTCAGCCCTAAGTTTACTCATAGTGATGGGTTAACCTATGAGAGTTATACAAAAGCGCTATCCGTTTTATGGAAGCGCTATCCCAACTTGCATTACAATACTAGCTTGCTATCTTGGAAGTCTGAAGGCCATAGTATTATCGCTAAAGTTGTTACTAATATTACAGGACTACCAGCTAGTAATGATAATAATCTAGCTCTCAAGGCTACAATTACATCTACAGAGAAAGTGGTAGATGATAAAATTGTTCGTCAAGATATTTTGTCAGAACGGACGGAGGTTACATCTGGGACTAAACCTCCACACGTAGACATTACATTACCAAAATCTGTTAGTATCGGACAAAAATATGAATTTGACGCGATTGTACAAGAACCATTAGGTGATGATTTCCTATTGGGAAAAGCTTTAGAAGAAGCTATTAAACCGGAAGAATATATTAACCCGACAAATGTTCAGTTAGAATTACTTAATTCAGGTGGACTATTTAAAGTGGGAGAAGCGCCATCTAAACCCGGTAATCAGTGGATTTCAGCAGTTATTGTTCGGGGTGATGGTTCGACTATTGTTACAGAAAGATTACAAGTTTTAAGAAGGCAGTAGGCAGGAGGACGAAGGCAGGAGGGAAGAGCGTTTCATGCTTATTATTTACCTTTGAATCAATTTTCTCCCCTGCTCCCCGTCCCAATTAACACTAAGTAACTATCCTTTCTATGATTTCCTTAGCAAACCAAATTGTTTTGATTACTGGTGCGAGTAGTGGTATTGGTGCTGCTTGTGCTAGTGTTTTTGCTGATGCAGGTGTCAAGTTAATTTTGGCAGCACGGAGATGGGACAAGCTAGAGCAATTGCGAGAGAGTTTATCTATAGCTGATGAAAGTGTTTATTTGCTAAAATTAGATGTGCGCGATCGCCTAGCTGTTGAGTCGGCGATTTCGGCTCTACCTCCAACATGGTCGAATATTGATATATTAATTAATAATGCTGGTTTAAGTCGTGGTTTAAATAAATTACATCAAGGCGATTTCCTAGACTGGGAAGAAATGATTGATACTAATATTAAAGGATTACTTTATCTGACCCGCTTTGTAGTTCCAGGTATGGTCAGTCGCGGTCGGGGTCATGTGATTAATTTAGGTTCTATTGCTGGACATCAAACATATCCGGGTGGTAATGTGTATTGTGGGACAAAAGCTGCCGTGCGAGCCATTTCTGAAGGTCTAAAACAAGACTTATTGGGAACTCCTATACGTGTAACTTCTGTTGATCCGGGAATGGTGGAAACTGAATTTAGTCATGTGCGGTTTCATGGTGATACAGCACGAGCTAAACAGGTTTATCAAGGGCTGACTCCTTTGACTGCTGATGATGTTGCTGATGTGATCTTCTTCTGCGCCACGCGATCACCTCACGTTAATATTAATGAAATCATACTTATGCCTGTTGATCAAGCTAGCGCTACTCTAGTCCACCGTCAATCTTGATTGTTTGCTTATGGCTATAAACTTTATTCAAAGAGCGATCAGCGTTGATCTCAATCACTAGATCAACATGTGGCGATTTAAGTAACGGCTGGACAAATAACTCTGGATGGAGCGATCGCCAAAAGTAATGCACAAACTCTACCACTTGAGCATCATTCATCCCAGATTTACCAGCAGCAATCATTTGTCTCTCCGCTTGTTGTCGCCATTCTAGAGAAAGCCGGTAATCCTTGGGATAAAGTACAATTAAACTATCTAGTTTGTCCCATAACGGTACATAGTTATATAGTTGAAGATTCATGTCACGGGCAAATGCTCGATCATCATCAGTCACAATAGGTGGAGGAGCATAATTAAACGTTTCTGGATCAATTGGGTACACACCCACAAACCATCCTTCAAACAGAACTAGATCAATATCAGAAACAATTTCTGGAGTAGTGCGATCCCCAGCGCCGTGATAAGCAGATTTATCAAAACGAGGAATATTTATGGGACTCTTGCGTTGGAGTACTTGATCAAGTACAATAGAACCTAGATGAATATCATGAGTACCCGGTGGACCCCGCCAAATCAAGCGCTGATCTTGACTCAGTAGGGTTAGGCGATCATTGTAAGTTTTGTACAAGTCATCCAAAGATAAACATAGGGTGCGATAGCCCATATTTCGGAGAATTAAACTGATAATCTGCGACATTGTGGTTTTCCCAGTTCCTTGTAGCCCCAAAATACCTTGGATCATAGGTCTATCTAAGTGTTTTCGATGGTCAGCTATTTTGATCCCCAAGGGTAACCAAAGATTCCATAAAGTTGCTAATTGTGCTTGAGTCTGGATTCCCCAAGTATTTTGGCAAAGCGAATAGAAATCAGAAATTACTGATTTAAGTAGAAGCGATCGCTGTTGGATAACTTCACATACATTAGCTGGTGTAATATTAAAAGCACTTGCTCTGCAAAAATCCGCTAATTCAGCTTGCTGTAGCGAAACTAGCCTTGATGCATCTACTGTCTCTGTAAAAATCTGCAAGAGCCAATCATCGCTCATCATATATACATAATATCCTCAGGGTTATGGAATTAGTCTTTATGCGCTTCAACTGTGTAATTGCATATGTAATTAGACTGCTTGGCAATTGTCTTGATCTCCCATAGGAAAAATTCCCATAACCTCAAGCTGACAAAACCAGTTAAGCCTAAAAAAATTACGATCCATAGTTATCAGTTATGAAATTCTTCTCGTGTAGCAATTTCCCCATTACTGCTTGCATATTGGGACTAGCAGGACTCATGTCAGGTTGCTTAGAAATGAAGGTATCCTTTGAGTCTACAAATCCAGATATATCTCGAGGGAAATCAGCTAAACCTCTGGTATCTCAGACAGTAAACTCTATATCTGTACCTCACCCGAATATAACAGAAAATCCTATTCAGAAAAAAAATTACCTCAATTTTTTCGCAGATCGATTTAAATCATCCGACTCCGGAGAAAAACGACGGGGTATTTTACGGATGAGTAATCAAACAAACGAACCTGTACGTTTAGCCTTCTTAGCCAGACAGACAGTAGTAAATAACGCTTCCATCAATAAAACTACCAGGAAAGATAAATATGATATTCCTGCGCATTGGGACTTTGCTCCCCAAGAAGGAAGTCTTAAAGGACTGATTCTATCCTTACCACAAGGTGAATTAAATCTGGAGAAAGGAGATATATTAGTTGCTTTCGCTCAAGATGGTTCCGGTCGCTACTGGGGTCCCTATGTTGTAGGTGAAACACCCTCACCCCAATGGAGTGCTGAGACTAAAGAATGGCAATTGGTATTGACACCGTAAGGGGAGCAGGGGAGATAGATATATTAGTCGGGGTAACTGCTCTCTTTTGCTACATTCGAGACAGAAATTTGATCAACAGTCAGATTTTGGCTGACAATAAAAAAGCTTAACCACGAACTTTAGATTAAACTCAGATTAAACTAGTACTTAATAAGAGGGAAATCCAGTGAGCTCAACTACCCAAATCAAGCCTTTAGACGTTCCCAGCGCAATAACTCAACGTCGTTCGATCAAAACCTTCAAATCAGATCCTATCAGCCCAGAATTATTAAATAAACTGTTAGAGCTAACTGTGGCTGCTCCCAGTAGCTTCAATGTTCAATCTTGGCGGATTGTGCTTATCCAAGATGAAGCGCAGAAAGTAGCATTATCAGAAGCTGCTTGGAAGCAAAAGCAAATTATCCAAGCACCAGTTACCTTTGTATTTGCAGCTGATGCTAGCGCGGGTGAAAAAGACTTGACTCCTATTCTGGAACAGGGATTAGTCACAGGAGCTTGGAATGAAAAAATTGTCGCGTATTTTCGCGATGCTGTACCCCAGTTTCAGCAGACTTTGGGAGAGAAGCGTCGTGAATATGCAATCAAAGATGCTATAATCGCTGCTACTCATTTAGTCTTAGCAGCAGAAAGTTTTGGTTTATCTACCTGCTTTATGAACGGTTGGGTGGAAGATCAAGTAAAAGCTGTAATTGGCGCAGCAGATGATCAAGATATAGCGATCGCTGTGGTGGTTCCTGTAGGTTATCCAGCCGAACCAAGATTAAATCCCGGACGTTTACCATTTTCCTACAATGTTTCTGTAGACAGAATTGATAACCCATATCATAGTTAGTAGAGGTATATTCAATGATCGACCTTTATTATTGGACAACTCCCAACGGACATAAGATCACAATTTTATTGGAAGAATTGGGACTAGATTACAAGCTAATTCCTGTGAATATTGGGGCTGGAGATCAATTTAAACCCGAATTTCTCCAAATTTCTCCTAACAACCGGATTCCTGCTCTTGTGGATCATCAACCACAAACTGGTAATACAGCAATTTCTGTATTTGAGTCAGGAGCCATTTTGCTATATTTAGCGGAAAAGACTGGTAAATTAATTCCCTCAGATTTACCAGGACGCATCGCAGTCCTCGAATGGCTATTTTGGCAAATGGGAGGTCTAGGACCAATGGCTGGACAGAATCACCATTTTAGCCAATATGCTCCCGAAAAGATCGAGTATGCGATTAACCGTTACGTCAAAGAAACAGGACGTTTATATGCTGTCTTGGATAAGCAACTGGCCAATCATGAATTTGTCGCTGGTGATTACTCAATAGCAGATATAGCAATCTATCCTTGGATTGTCCCCTATGAACGCCAAAGTCAAAAGCTAGAAGATTTCCCCAACTTACAACGTTGGTTTGAAACTGTAAAAGCTCGTCCGGCGGTAATTCGCGCCTATCAAAAGGCAGATGAATTCAAAAATCAGGCGATAGATATCCAAAAATCCCGCGATTTGTTGTTTAATCAGTCAGCTAATACAGTAAAAAGGTAGGTATAAGAGAGAAAGGGAGAGATAGAAAAGCTTTCCCTACATTTTTATATGCTTTTCTATCTCTCTCATTCCGAGAAACTTAGACTAATATTTGGTATGAAAATGGTATTGAGCATCTATTCAAAAATTTTCCTCAAACGATTCCTGACACTTTTCATACCATCATCAATTTCAATTTGTAGTGTCATAGGACTTTTATATTACATCCAAGTAAAAATTGAAAAAGAAACAATTCTAAACGATCAACTGTATAAAGTTAAATTACAATCAAAGACAATTAGCCGAGATTTTAATTCTATTGTTTCAGACCTGATGATTATCTCTAGACTAACTGAGATGAGTCAGATTTTCAATGGATCTAGCGCATCTAAATCTCAACTGTCACAGCAATACTTATTATATTCACAACAGAAAAGGCTTTACGACAAGATTCGTTATGTAGGTATTTCGGGAAAGGAAGTTGTCAGAGTTAGTTTTAACAGAGGTAACCCCGTAATTGTACCAACAAAAGAACTGCAAGATCAAGGGAAGCGTTACTGGTTTAGAGATACTTTTCAATTGGATAAAAGACAAGTATTTGTTTCTCCCTTAGATCTCAGTTTTGAAAGAGGTAAAGTTGAACAACCCCTTAAGCCAATGATCAGGTTTAGTACTCCCGTTTTTGATCACAATGGACATAAACAGGGTGTTGTTATTTTGAACTATCTTGGTGCGATATTATTAGAAAACTTAAATCAATTACCGACTAACGTTTTTAGTCATGGAATGTTGCTCAACGCTGATGGTTATTGGTTAAAGGGGATCAGACCTGAGGATGAATGGGGTTTTATGTTTTTGCATCAGAAAAGTCGGTCTTTTGCTGCAACTTTTCCACAGGCTTGGCGACAAATTTCCCAAACAGAATCAGGACAGTTTCTCACTGATGCGGGAATGTTCACTTTTTCTACAGTGTATCCCCTAGCCAAAGGCGAAAAATCAAGTACAGGATCGGGAGAGGCTTTTTCACCGAGTCATAAGCAACTTGATTATCACTCTTACTACTGGAAGATTGTCAGGTGGATACCAATAAAATATCTGTTTAAGAAAACAAATCAATTTTTGTATCAGCTACTGTTTTTCTTGGTGGGATCATTGGGACCAATTAGCATTATTTCTTGGCTATTAGCCAAATCTGCTGTAATTCGTTATAAAAACGATTTGGAGTTAAAGCAAGCCGAACAAGTCCAAAAATCTCTCCAATATTTGCAGCAAAATCAAGCACAATTAATTCACGCGGAGAAAATGTCTTCTCTCGGTCAATTAGTTGCTGGGATAGCCCATGAAATCAACAATCCAGCTAACTTTATTCATGGTAATTTGGTCTATTTACAGCAATACATATCGAATTTACTAGGATTAATAGAGCTTTATCAAAAAGCTCAACCTTCTCCTACACCAGAAATCCAAGCTTATCGAGAAGAAATCGATTGGCAATTTATTATTGAGGACTTACCTAAAATCCTTGCTTCCATGAAAAATGGCGTGGATCGGATTCGAGACATAGTCTTATCTTTACGTAATTTTTCTCGACTTGATGAAGCGGATATGAAGTCTGTTAATATTCATGAAGGTATCGACAGTACTTTGATGATTCTACAGCATCGGCTGAAAGATATCTACCAGAATCCTAAAATTGAAATAGTCAAGGAATATGGAGATATTCCACCAGTGGAGTGCTATGCTGGACAATTAAATCAGGTATTTATGAATATTCTTAGTAATGCTATTGATGCTATTGATACATTTGATGCTTTAAGTAATCCAAAAAAAGATAGTTTAGTTAAATCACATCCTAGTTATATCAAAATAATTACTGAATTAGCAACACCTGATGATGTCAGAATTAAAATTGTGGATAATGGATCTGGTCTCACGGAAAAAGTAAAGCAACGAGTATTTGAGCCTTTTTTCACCACAAAGCCCGCTGGGAAAGGTAGTGGATTAGGATTAACAATCAGCGCCCAGATTATCAAAGAAAAACACGGTGGTGAAATTTGGTGTGATTCGATACCAGGAAAAGAGACTGAATTTTGCCTGAAGATTCCCATTCGACAAAACCGTAAATTGGTTTGAGGGACTGGAGCAATGATCGGAGGTAAATTAATCGTATTTGAAGGGGTAGAAGGGTGTGGAAAAAGTACTCAGATACATTTATGTCAGCAATGGCTAGAGAAACTGGGGTTATCTGTGGTTTTGACTCGCGAACCGGGAGGAACTGTGTTAGGATCGCATTTGCGTCAACTACTGCTGGAAAAATCAGACGATCAACCGATCGCTCATTTGACAGAACTACTATTATATGCAGCCGATCGCGCCCAACATGTCGCCCAGGAACTACTACCTAACTTAGCTGCGGGAAAATATATTTTGTGCGATCGCTACACCGACTCAACGATCGCCTATCAAGGATATGGGCGGGGTTTCGATCTAAATATGATTGAACAGCTAAATCAAATTGCGACAAATGGGCTCATCAGCGATGTGACGATTTGGCTAGACGTTAATGTAGAAGAGGGACTGACTCGCAAACGAGGAACAGGGAATGAATTAGATCGAATTGAACAAGAGACTTTGGATTTTCATCAACGTGTTCAACAGGGATATGCTAATTTAGCTGCTGCTCACCCAGCGCAAATTTTTCGGGTGGATGGTAGTCGGACGAGAGAAATTGTCCAACAGAAAATTCAGGAAATCTTGGGGAGAAAACTAGGACTTGGGTGAGGATAGCCAGAAAAAAGACAAATTCTCTCCCCCCAGACCCGCACGGGCCCAAAGGGAGAGAATATACGACCTTACAACTTCCCCTCTCGGTGATATCTCAACGCGAGGGGAAAAGATGAAGGAAGATGCTTCTAATAGTAATTAAAACCTTGACTACTTTTCCTCTTCCTGGAGATAGAGATTATTATGAGGGATTTGCTAAATCTGTCCATAATCGTCTAAACCAATATCATTCCAAAGGAGGAGGAGGGGTTTTGTGGGAGAATTTAGAATAGAAGGACATTCAATCAATTTGATTTACCCTTGATAATCGACACAAGGGATAAGTTATTGAATGGAATATTCTCTCCCGTTATGGCCGTGCGGCTGTAGCGGGAGAGAATTTGACTTTATAAACTATGGCGTTATAATTTCCCTAATAATTAACACTCCAGGACTTAGGGGATGAAGACAGTAGAGGAAATAATATTTGCTAGAGTAGTAGGACAAAGACAGGCTGTAGAGTTATTAACTCAAGCTGTCAAACAAAACAGGATAGCTCCAGCGTATTTGTTCGCGGGACTAGATGGATCAGGACGCAAGTTAGTAGCAGAGTGTTTTATTGAATTACTTTTTACTCATGGTGTACAACCACATTTAATTTCTGCTTTACAAAATCAGATTCGTCAAAGAAATCACCCAGCTTTACTTTGGGTAGAACCTACCTATCAATACCAAGGACAAAGATTCACAGCAGCCGAAGCACAGGAAAAAGGAATTAAGCGCAAAGCACCACCGACGATCCGGTTAGAGCAAATCCGGGAAATTGGTCAATTTCTAGCTCGTCCACCATTAGGAGCGCCACGAAATGTCGTGGTACTGGAACAAGCAGAAAGTATGGCGGAAGCAGCAGCTAATGCTTTGCTCAAAACTTTAGAAGAACCAGGTCAAGCGACTTTGATTTTAATTGTTCCTAATGTGGAGTCTGTTTTACCAACTTTAGTATCTCGCTGTCAACGCATTCCGTTTCACCGGTTAACTGATCATCATGTCGCTCAAGTTTTACACCAAACGTCTTATGAGCAAATTCTCCAACATCCAGCAGTTTTGAGTTTAGCTGCGGGTAGTCCCGGACGAGCGATCGCCTCCTATGATCTATTACAGACCATTCCCCCAGAATTATTAGAACAAGCGATCGCCATCCCCAATTCCTACCGTAGCGCTTTGGAACTAGCACAAAAGATTGACCAAACACTAGAAATAGAAGTTCAACTATGGTTTGTGGATTATTTGCAACAAACTTACTGGCAGCAAAAGAAACTCCTACAGATAGCACTACGGATAATCGAGCAATTAGAAACAACGAGAAAAAATTTACTTTGTTATGCTCAACCGCGTTTAGTTTGGGAATGTACGTTTTTAGCGTTTTTAGCTTTTGGTGAAATTGCGTCCACAGGCTAAAATGAAAATGTTCAGGGGAAATATTTTAGCTATATCCTGCTCTACCCAATTTTCCATCTTGTTACGAACGAGGAGTTTTTTGATGTTGAATATTCGTACAGAAATGACCGTGCTTTCTCGTCACGCAGGAGAGTGGGTAGGTATACATACACTAGTCGATCTATCAGGAAAGATTATTGATACTTATCAGTCTCACATCAGTTGTCTATTTCCCGAAAATGAATCCCATCTGTATTATCAAATTAATCGCTATAGCTGGACAGATGGGAAAAAAGAGGAGTATCATTTTCCCGGAGTCTATCGCGATCGCCAGCTTTGGCTAGAAACCGATCATATACAGGGAAAAGCTTGGGAAGTGGATGAAAGAACAATTATTTATAATTTTAATTATAAAAACATCCCAGATGTGTATTTATATGAAATGCTGCATATCAGCCCTTGTAATAATTATCGTTCCCGCACTAGAGATTGGTTCAAAAATCATCAAATCTACCAGAGGACGCTAATTCAAGAAGAAAGATTCAAATAGAGAAATTTCCCCAAATATCCAAATTATAGCAAATTCCAGCTAAAAGACTATTTTCCCTGTTCCCCGTTCCCTGTTCCCTACTGTATATAGACAAATGGCCAAAAGCGACAAAATCAACTTTTTAACTCCTAGTGGATTTCCCGAATTTCTCCCCAGTGAAAAACGGCTAGAAGTTCATTTATTAGATATCATTCGTCGCGTTTTTGAAAGTTATGGATTTACACCAATTGAAACTCCAGCAGTAGAAAGGTTAGAAGTACTACAAGCCAAAGGTAATCAAGGCGATAATATTATTTATGGTATCGAGCCAATTTTACCACCACTCAGACAAGAAGAAAAAGACAGATCGGTGGAAACTGGTTCAGAAGCCAGAGCTTTGAAATTTGACCAAACAGTTCCTTTAGCAGCATATATCGCCCGTCATTTAAATGAATTAACTTTTCCCTTTGCTCGCTACCAAATGGACATAGTTTTTCGGGGAGAACGTGCTAAAGATGGAAGATTTCGTCAGTTTCGTCAATGCGATATTGATGTAATTGGTCGGGGAAAACTCAGCCTACTTTATGATGCGCAAATGCCCGCAATTATCACAGAAATATTTGAAGCAATTAATATTGGTGATTTTGTCATCCGCATCAACAATAGAAAAATTCTTACAGGGTTTTTTCAGTCTTTAGGAATTCCGGAAGAGCAAATCAAAAGCTGTATTGGGATCATTGATAATTTGGAGAAAATTGGCGAAGGGAAAGTTAAGCAAGAGTTAGAAAAGCAGGGTGTAACTCTGGAACAAAGCCAAAAGATGTTAGATTTTATGAGAATATCGGGAAGTGTGGCTGAAATTCTCGAAAAACTCCAGCATTTAGCCGAAAGTTTACCAGAGAATCACCAATTTCGTTTAGGTTTAACAGAACTAGAAACAGTTGTAAATGGTGTGGGTAATTTGGGAGTTCCCACCAATAGATTTTGTATTGATCTATCTATTGCGAGAGGCTTGAATTATTACACTGGGACTGTTTATGAAACAACTTTATTAGGACATGAAAGCTTAGGTAGTATCTGTTCTGGCGGGAGATACGAAGAATTGGTGAGTATATTTTTGGATGAAAAAATGCCTGGTGTAGGTATTTCCATTGGTTTAACGCGCCTAATTAGCAGATTATTAAAAGCCGGTATTTTGCATACATTATCTTCTACACCAGCACAAGTTATGGTAGTAAATATGCAGGATGATTTAATGCCTACGTATTTACAAGTATCGCAAAAGTTACGCCAAACAGGAATTAATGTTGTCACCAATTTTGAGCAACGTCCTCTAGGTAAACAATTTCAACTTGCGGATAAACAAGGAATTAGATTTTGTGTAATTATTGGTTCTCAAGAAGCAGCAGCAGGGAAATCAGCATTGAAAGATTTAAAAACAGGCGAGCAAATAGAAGTTCCCCTAAGTGATTTAGCGACTCAAATTAAGCACAAGATAGAGTAAATAGAAAAGACAAGTATTAATTCCCCCCTGCTTCTCTGCTCAAGAGCTCCCCTAATCAGTAGTACTGGTAGGCTTATCTTTTGATTCCTTAGAAACAGGAGGACTGTATTTACCAGGATATTTATGATGGAAGTAGGTTTCCAGAACGGATAAAACCATTGGACCACACATACCACCACCATGTTCCCCGGTATTTTCGCCAAAAGCCACAACAGCGATTTCTGGTTGATTACTGGGAGCATAAGATCCAAACCAAGTATGATTGGCGCGACTAAGACCAGCTTCCGCTGTTCCACTCTTACCTGATGCGGGAGGAATAGAAGGAACATTTAAAAGTTTACCAGTTCCCATACTCACTACTCTCCGCAATCCGTCACGTAGCACTCTAATGGTTGATGAGCTAATCTCTAAAGGTTGTCGCCAGTTGGTTTTCTCCTCTGCGTCTTTGAGTAAGTGCGGTCTCACACGATAACCACCGTTAGCAGGTACAGAAAACATAATTGCTGATTGTAGTGGTGTTACTTGTAAAGCACCTTGACCAATGGACATATTAATCGTGTCACCTATCGTCCAAGGTAGTTTAAAAACCTTTTGTTTCCAGTGTTCATCGGGAACCAAGCCTTTAGACTCCTCACCGCTTAATTCGATTCCTGTTCTTTGACCAAAGCCATATTTATGGCTCCATGAGATCAAGATTGGTCCACCCACCTTACGCCCTATTTGATAAAAGAAGGTGTCACTGCTCATAGCGATCGCCCCAGGAAAACCCAAAGGACCAAATCCAGCATGATTCCATTCACCAAAAGTCACCCCCCCCACAGTCAGAGAACCAAAAGTTTCTAAAACCGTATCAGGGGAAAACTTACCGGACTCTAACCCAGCCGTAGTAGTGATAATTTTAAAAGTACTAGCAGGGGGAAAAGCGCTCAGAGCCCGATTAACCAAAGGATGATTTTTTCCTTGAACACTATCCCAATCCTTCTGGGACAATTTTTGCTTAGAGAAAATATTTGGGTCATAGCTAGGATGAGATACCATAGCCAAAATCGCACCATTTCTGGGGTCAATCGCCACAACCGCACCTTGGTGTTTACCTAAAGCTTTATCCGCAGCCTCTTGTAAATCTAAATCTATGGTTAGATGGATATCCTGACCTGGTTTTGCTTGCTTTTCGCCCAAAACCCGAATTGGTCGTCCAGCGCCATCAACTTCTACCTGTTGACCACCCCACTCACCGCGCAATACTTTCTCGTAAGCTTTTTCTACACCCATTTGACCAATCACATCTCCCAGACGATAACCCTGAGATTTGCGCTTTTGTAACTGTTCCTCGGTCAATTCTCGCGTGTAACCTAGAACATGAGCCAATTCTCTACCGTGCGGGTAATAACGCACAGCTTCCGTATTAATTTCGACATCTGGCAATTCATCAGCATACTCTTTTAACGCTGTAACTTGTGCTTCATTCACATCACGCGCAACCCGAATCAGAGAAGCAGAATTGGGTCCAGCCTGTTCTAGCTTATTTTCTATTTCGTCCTGGGGTATATCCAGAATCTTGGACAAACGTGGTCCTACAACAGACCAAGAAGGCTTTGTATGAGCCATTGGCCATAAGTAGACAGATCTAGGATAGCGAGTGCTAGCTAAAAGCTTACCATTACGGTCAAAAATATTACCCCTCTCTGGCTGTTTAGCGATCATACGAATACGGTTGGATTCAGCCCGATGACGAAGTTTTGCTCCCTCTATAATCTGTAAATAAACCAAACGAGCCGTAATACCCGATACTGCCACTAAGGTGAATAAAATTAAAAAGATTGATTGCAAACCACGTCCGACTGTACGTGTATCTTTTTTGCTATTATGTAATGATGGTAATATAGCCATAAGATTAATAGGGGATATGTACCTCACTTATTCCTGTTGCTGGATAGAATAAAACAAAAATATAATATGTAGTCTGTTTACGGAGACTAAAATATTACGAAATCGACTGTCATGATTAGACCATGGGAATCTACTAATAAAGATTATGGCTCAAACCGCGATGCAGAATCAGAAGAGTACTGCTACTTTTGTACCACTAGATGTGGAACTAAGAAGCGTATTCAAATTTTTTAACCAAGAACCAGCATTACATGGCATAGATTTAGATATTAGACGAGGAGAGTTCTTTAGTATTTTAGGACCCTCAGGTTGTGGTAAGACGACTACACTACGTTTAATTGCAGGTTTTGAAAAACTGGATGCTGGCAAATTGCTGATTCAAGGTTTGTCTGTGGTGGATGTACCTCCTTACCGCCGACCAGTGAATACTGTGTTTCAAAGCTATGCTCTATTTAATCATTTGAACGTCTGGGATAATATTGCTTTCGGACTCAAATTGCAAAAAATGGCTAAATCAGAAATTGTCAGCCGAGTTAAACAAGCTCTCCAGATGGTGAAGATGGAAAGTTTACAATCACGCTTTCCCCATCAGCTTTCTGGTGGACAACAGCAACGAGTTGCTTTAGCTAGAGCTTTGGTTAACCGTCCAGCAGTTCTGTTGTTAGACGAACCATTAGGAGCTTTAGACCTGAAACTGCGTAAGGAAATGCAGGTTGAGTTATCTCATCTCCATCGGGAATTGGGTTTGACATTTATTATGGTGACACACGATCAAGAAGAAGCAATGTCATTATCTGACAGAATGGCGGTGATGAATCAGGGCAAAATTGAGCAAGTTGGTACTCCCAGCGAAATTTATGAACATCCCCAGACTTCCTTTGTAGCTGATTTTATTGGCGATACAAATTTATTTAGTGGGGAAATCGCCGCAGTAGATGCCAATCGTGTTAAAATTCTCACAAAGACTGGACTATCAATTCTAGTCCACCGGACTAATAGTACACCGAGCGAATTACTCCAGCCAGTGGTAGTTAGTGTCCGTCCAGAGAAAATCCAACTCTCTCTTTATCAACCTAATTTACCTGCCAATTGTTTTGAGGGGCGTTTAGTTAACCTGATGTATTTAGGTACACATCTTAATTACATTATGGAATTATCAAATGGTATAGTTATTCATGCTTTACAACCTAATACCCTTGGTAGTCTACCAGACCGTAATAGCATGATTTATGCTTGGTGGGCAGAAGAAGATTGTTTAGCTATTAGTCAAAACGCAGAAGTGTGAAAATTAAATGACTAACAGAAGACAATTTTGCCAAAATATCGCCATGCTTTCTGGCTTATCTCTGACTGGCTGTGGTTGGAGATTGGCTGATGTGGGAGCAAAAGCTGCTAAATTTACCCAAAGCGATCGCTTGTATATTTATACTTGGGCACAGTATACAGATCAGCAGTTACTAACTACATTTACGACAAATACAGGGATTAAAGTAGTTGCAGATGTATATGAATCCAATGAGGTCATGCTAGCTAAGTTATTGGCGGGAGGAGGTAGTGCTTATAGTATTATTTATCCATCTGATTACATGGTGCGCAAGATGCGCAGTAAGGGTTTATTAACCGAAATCGACCATACCCGTCTAGTTGGTTTGCATCGCTTATTTGAACGCTTTAGTAATCCTAGTTATGACAATAACAATAACTTTAGTGTTCCTTTTAGTTGGGGAACAACAGGATTAATTTACAACTCGAAAAAATTGACACCTCCCCCAGAAGATTGGCGTTATCTTTGGCAAAATAAAGAGAAACTGAGTAAGCGAATGACTCTGCTGAATGATGTGCGGGAAGTTATGGGAGCAACATTACGCATGTTGGGTTATTCTTATAATTCTCAAGACCAAGAGCAAATCAAACAAGCTTATGAAAGTCTGGTAGAGTTAAAAGACTATATAGCGAATTTTGACACGGATTCTTGGCAAAACCAAATTCTTGCAGGAGATTTGTTACTAGCGATGTGTTACTCATCAGATGCGGTGAAAATAGGGAGAGAAAACCCCGATATGAAATTTGTGATTCCCAGTAGCGGTTCATCATTATGGACAGATACAATTGTCATCCCCAAGGATGCGCCTAATATAGATGGAGCCTATGAATGGCTCGACTTGATTCTAGAACCAGAAGTATCTGTACAACTGACTACTAGACTGAGTATTGCTACTCCTAATCGCTTAGGATTTGAGCAATTACCTCAGGAGCTACAAGAAAATCGCAATTTGTTCCCACCAGATGCAATTTTAGAGAAATGCGAGCGCATTACTCCTTTAGGTAAATTCGAGGAACTTTATGAACGATATTGGACTCATTTGAAGGTTTCCTGATTTGATCTAAATTTGCCATAAATTGATATATTAGGATTCATATTAGTTTTTTTTGATAGTACTTATTTATTATTTTCTTCCCCTACTCCCCTGCTCAGAAAACTCCCAATTCGATGCAGAATTCCCAACTAGAAACACCTGACAATGCTTTGGAAAATCAGAAACTCCGCCGTTTTTGGGTAAACGTACTACCGCCTTTCGCTTTATTAGCGCCATCCGGGATTTGGCTGACATTTTTGTTGGTACTACCAACGCTGATCATTTTTGAATTAAGCTTAGTACCCAATATCCAACCAGGTGATGTAGTCAATCCCAAAGGATTAGATAACTACATACGCATATTTGAGCCACTTTACCTACATGTAATACTTAATTCTATATTCTTATCCATTAGCACTACCGTTATTTGTCTAGCTTTGGGCTTCCCAGTCGCATATTGGGTTGCACAAATTGCTCCTAAGCGTTGGCGGAGTTTACTTATATTAGCTTTTGTCTTACCTCTATGGACTTCCTCTCTACTGCGTTCCTACGCTTGGATCACAATTTTGCGCCCTACTGGATTGTTGAACACCATACTTTCCAGTATTGGTTTACCAACATTAGACATATTTGAATCTCTTCCGGCGGTTCTTATTGGTATGAGCTATAGCTTGTTACCCTACATGGTTTTAGTCCTATATGCTTCTTTAGAAAAGTTAGATAGACAATTATTAGAAGCATCTGCTGATTTAGGCGCAACCCCTAGAGAAACTTTTTTGTATGTAACTGTACCTCAGGTTTTCCCTGGTATAGCTGCTGGTTCTCTGTTAGTTTTTATCTCAGCATTGGGAGATTTTGTCAATCCAGAGCTATTGGGCGGTGCTTCCAGTATGACAGCAGCTCGGTTGATTTATAATCAGTTTCTCGGAGCAACCCAAAATTGGGGATTTGGTTCGGCTTTGAGTATGACTATTATTTTATTGGTCAGTTTGGCGATCGCTTTTCTGATTAGATTTGGCGAAGTTAAGCCAAAACATTAGAGACTAAGCCCTCACAGAAGATTTGTGTAATATCAAGACGCGACACAATGGTGGACATAACTTATCGATGCTCAATCAGCGCAAATATTAACTTTTTACATAATATAACCATAAATTATCAAGTAAATGCTACTTTATCCAAGTATTACTAGCTATAAAAGCTAGGGGTGTCTATCTTTACCTAAAAACATGGCCAACGAATTCAATACAGCACAATATTCCCCCGCCTTATTTGATATCACTCAAGACATTATCGGTGACTTACCACTGACACTAATTAACAAGTGGCTGTTGAGTGAACAAACCCAACAAGCAACATTGGAATTACTAGAACCTTATAAAGTCAAGGGTTACAGCGTATCCTCTGATTCAGCTGGGTTGACGAAGCTCTCTAAACAAAAGAATTTATTAGAAATTTTGGCGCTGGTTAATCAACCAAAAGAAATTGTTTATGGTATTGGAACTGCTATTGGTGGAGAAGGTGTGGGTATTTGGGCTGCTGACAATACCCAAATGTTTTATCCAGCATCAGTTAAACCTGAAACTCTTCTATCTGCACTACTAACAATTCAACACGAAATTAGTCAACGTTGTCAAATCAAAATTGGACTAGGTGCACATTATGGAGAATTTTATTATATTAATGGTGGTTTATATGGCTTAGAAGCTGATGTAATTGAAGAAATTGCTGAGAACGAAACTGAAGGTGGTGAGATAGTAATTAGTCAAGGCTTTTATGAACTATTACCAGAAAACCATAGTTTTACCATTACTCAAAGAGGCGAAACAATAACTGAAATTGGTAAGATATTCCGAGTTGTAGACGGGACAAAGTTGCGTGAGGTACCACCTGCAAATCCCCAATATCCTATCCCTTATTCTCCAGAATTTTACGCTGATTTATTAACATATATAAGTCGTCTAGATGATGTTGAATTTGGCAAATCTTTAGCAGATAAATACTTGCAAAATAAAGTAGTTCTGCTGATTGAGCGTGAAAACGCAGAAGCTGAATCCCATGAATTGAGCATATTTACTAACTTTGCTCGTTCGACTCAATTGAAAGACACAGGACTAAAATTGTTGGAAAACCATAATGGTATAGAAGTCAAAGTTGTTGGCTCCATAGGGATTTATGTTTTTGATGAAGCTAATACTGCTATCAATTTTGCCCAAGCATTACGTCAAGAATTAGCAGTACAAAATATAGCTTCTCGGATAGGGATTGATGCTGGCTTGATTTTGCTTTTTAACTTGGCTAATGGAGGTAGAGATATTGCTGGTAGTCCAATTAATGTAGCATCGAAAATGGCTCAAGATAAAGGAAAATTTGGCAAACTATATTTGAGTTCCATTATCAAAACATTGGTAGACGTGAGCCAATTTACAGAAATCACCTACACAGTTTCCGGTGTAGAGCTTACTATCTACGAAGGTTAAAATAAATTTAGAGGATGTTTGAAAAGTCATCTTTTAGGTATAAAAACGCTTTAGATACCCCCTAAATCCCCTGATGCTTTGGGGGGGACTGTGACTCCAGTTCTCCCCCTTAGTCTGAAAGTGTCTAAAATCACATCAAAATACTTTTCAAACAACCTCTCAGTACAGAAAGGGATTTACAATTTGCAATTCTTCTACTTTTAAACCATTTTGCATATCTTCTGAGTAAAGGATATTGACATTGGCCAATAATGCACTAGCAATAATTAAGCTATCCCAAAATGAAAATGAGTATTTTGTTCTTAAAGTAGATGCTTTCAACAAAACATCTAGATCGATTTCAGTGATATAATGAATTTGATAAAAACCCCGAATAAGATTTTGAATTTGATTTTCTTGAAATTGAGCTTTCTTGAATAAGTTTACACAAACCTCGTTAATTACTTGCGTACTTAAATAAAGTCCTTTATCTCTAGCTAAAGTGCTGGAAATTTGATGTTTTCGAGGATCTTGAGTCTGGTTTAATGCGTATATCCATATATTTGAATCTAGAAACTTTTTCATGTTTTTACTGATTCCCGTAAATTTCCTCTCGATTGATGGGAGTTAATTGCTCTATATTTAAAGGATGTTCCAAAAGATACTCCAGATAATTTTCATTTTGTTGAGAAGTTTTTTGTTGAAGTATAACTTTGACCACACTAAATTGTTTAAGTTGTTGCTGATACTGTTCAGGAATTTTTATTGTCCCATTTTCAATAGTCGTTTGAAATTCAACTGTAATCATATTTTTCTACCGCCTTGATTGTATATTCATATTATAGCTTTACAGAAATAATCAAGTCCCTTTGAAGCAACTGGCGTTGGTGAGGGCGATTTGAGACTTTTAGCCGATTGGAGTCAATTTGTCCAAGGTGGAAATCAGTTCATTTTCTAAAAATGGTTTAGTCAGATAAGCATTTGCACCTAATTCCTGGGCTAGGTGACGATGTTTATCCGCACTACGTGAAGTCAATACGACTACAGGTTTATGATTAATCACTGAGTTTTGTCGTATGTGACTTAAGAGTTCAAAGCCGTTCATCTTGGGCATTTCCAAATCGGAAATCACCACTTCAATATCTGGGTATAATTTTAATTGTTCAATTGCTTCTATACCATTCTGTGCTTGTATTACTTGGTAGCCAAACTTTTGCAAAGTTAGAGCCAGCATTTGACGCAAGCTAATAGCATCATCTACAATTAAAATTTGTTTTGATAATTTTGGTATTTCGCTAATTGGTTGACTGGTATTAGATCCAGAAAGTAATGGCTTTGGTCTAACAGCATTTTCTCTAGGAGAATTTTCTCTATTCTCAATCAAAGCAACTGCTGATTTATTGGGTGATAAAACATCAAGCTTTGCTTGCATTTGGTGAGCATCAGTCAGCAAAGTTGCATCAATGACTAAAACAAGATTACCATTAGCTAAATTACTACAACCATAAATATATTTTGGCGGGTAAATAGCACTTCCTAAAGGTCTAATAACCAGTTCTTGCTCACCCATGATTAAATCAACTTCTAAGCCTAACAAAACTCCTTGGCTGCGTCGAATTAAAAGTATCGGATTTCTGGTTTTTTCCTCTGGGGAAATATGGTTAAATTGACTTAAATTAGCTTGATGAATTAATGAGCTACTATAGTCTATTAAACTAGAAAGTTTGAGTATACTAACTATTTCTTCCTGATCATCCGTACCTAAATGTATAACTTGCTTACCTTCAAATGCTTGTACTTGCTCAGTAGTAGGAATAATGATTTTTTCAATACTATCTATTAATAAAGCATAGACAAATCCTCCTGCTTGTACTAACATTAATTTATCTGTAGTCATAGAAAAAGGTATTTTGAGAATAAAGGTTGTTCCTTGATTAGGGGATGATTGGACTGAAATGGAGCCGTTAAGTGCTTGTATCTGAGTCTTGACAATATCTAATCCCATACCGCGTCCAGACATTTCACTGACTTGACCAACAGTAGAAAATCCCGGTGAGAACATCAATTCAATCAATTCCTCAGCAGATGGGAAATTTCCATAGCTATTAGCTGCATCATCTGCTATGATATGCAAATCAATGGCTCTTTGACGAATATTGTCTAGATTTAGTCCACAGCCATCGTCTCGCACTTCAATAATAGTTTGGCTACCTTGGTGATAAGCACAGATTTCAATTGTTCCTGTTTCTGGCTTACCTTGTTGGCGACGGATGCGCGGGAGTTCGATACCATGATCAAAGGCGTTACGTACTAGTTGTAACAAAGGGTCATAAAGTCTTTCGGCGATCGCTTTATCCACCAATACATGTCCACCACTAAGTTTCAAATCGACTGATTTTGCATAAACACTACCTAGTTTATAGACCATTTGCGGGAAGCGATTCAAGATAGTTCCCAAAGGTAACATCCTGGCTTCTACTAAATTATCGATAATATTTAAAGTTAAGCCACTTTGCTTTTCACTAATCTCACTAGCTTGTTTACTGAGTAATTCCAGAGATTCATTTGTTTCTTGCAATTGCAGCGCTTCTTCCATTGCTTCATGCAATTTTAAATTAAATTCAGTATAAATATCCATTTCTAGGGTATCAAAAGCTATCGTAGAAACCTTATGCTTTTGCTCAAATGTCAGATGGTTTCCCTGTAATGGTAGATCGCGTAATTCATTTAAAGTTGATTGATGTCGATTCAGGCGTTGACTCAATTGCTCAATTAATTCTATAACTTGCTCATCTAATAAAGTTCGGCGCTTTTGATAAATCAGCAATTCACCAGCCAGATAGTTAAGGTGTTGTAGTCCCTCTACATTAACCCGTACAAACGAAGGCTGACGTAAATTATGTTGACTAGCGTTGATGGTTTTATCCTCCCCTACTGGCTCATGGAGAATTTCTGTCATTGGTGTGTGAATAGCTGTCAACACTTGTTCACTCACCACTGAAGATGTGACGCTACCTAAATAATCATCATCTGGTAACTCTCCTACAGTTTGTGGTGTAAAGGATTGATCCGGCTGATTTTTTAATGTTTCATCACCCCAGATAGATTCTAGTAAAGAGTTATCCGATTCCTCAAATAATGGAGATATTACAGGTTTGATAGTGAGCAATTCCTGTAATTTATGACTTTCCAACCAGTTTCTTTCTTGTTCAGTTACAGGTGGATAATTTTTATAATCTTGACCTACTTGACGAATTTTATCTCTTAATCTACGGATAATACCAATAGCATGATTGTTATTACACAGGGAATACTGAAATTTTGCTACCGCTAGGATAATGATCAAAATTACACCTCGACGATAAAGACATAAGCTGGGACTATCTGCTGGAGATTCGAGAAAATTGAGCAAATTAGATAACCATTCTTCCACATAATTGATGATTTGGTTCTCAGTATCTGCTGGAATTAGCAAAGATAGATTTAGTTGATCTACTGGTACATCTACATGGTGGTTAAACCAGCCAAAAATATAGCGAATTACTTTTAAATAAAATTTAGCGTTAGCCGGTTTTAATGGTTGATTATTCCGATTACCAGATATAGTTAAAAACCGGTAGAAATCAGTTGTATTATGGAAAAAAGTCCCCGCAAAAGATGCAGTAGTAGTGGTAATTGCTAATTCCTGCTCTGGTATAGTAGCTAATAAATTAGATGAATTAGCTGTTTGGGCTAATTGCTTTAAATGTGGAGAGATGAAACCACCACTTGTACGGTCGCCAGCTAAAATTGCTTTTTGAGACTGTCTTAAATCAGCCAAAGCTAGATTGGCTATTGTTAGCGCCTGTTCGGGATGAGCCTCTAATGCTAAGGAGATTGTCCGGGTTAAATCTCCCCAAGCAGGGAGATTTAAGGAATCTGCTAATCCTAGAAATACTTCCAGTTGACCAGATAAATACTCGATCAATTCTGCTTGGCTTGGCGATTGCTGGATAATTTTTGCAATACCATCTAAACGTTGTTGTACTCCTACTTCAAAAATAGACCCGACAATATCAAATCCCAATTCTTCAGCAGTGGGAATATGAGTTTCACATCCAATAGCATCACCTAATTTTTCTTGTAAATTAGCAAATACTAAAGTAGCGCGTTGGAGAAGTTCATCTCGATTAATCTTGCTTTTAGTTAATTCAGCAGTAACAGATAACTGGAGACATTTATAAGCTTCTAATAACCATAATTGTAATTCATTGTCGATAACTACACTGGGATTGTATAAAGCTTTAAATATATCTTCTAGGGAATGGGCGATCGTTTTAATATTATCTAGCCCGACACTAGCCGCGCCTCCCTTCAGTGTGTGAGTCGCCCGCATCAAATTATGAATTTTCCCAATACTATAATTTGACTTTAAATCAAATAATTCTTGGTCAATTATTTGGAGTAATTCAGGGGCTTCAGAGAGAAAATAGGTATAGCCTTGTTCGCGGATTGATGCATCTGTAATCATAAGTTTGGTAAGGGGAGCTTTCTGAGCCTTCTGAGCAGGGGAGCAGGGGAGCAAGGGGGAGAAAGTCTTTAAAATTTCTTTCCCTGTTCCCCGTTAGAGAGTTCCCCGTTCCCTATTAATTGACTTTAAATTGACCAGAGGTTTTTAACAAGTCTTGCGCCATTCTTGAGAGTTCTTTTAATAGGGTAGCAATTTCTTGAGATTCACCAAACGTCTTGTGAGCGATCGCCGCGACAGAATTCATAGATGTGGTCACAGTACCTGATTGTGCCATTTGCTTGTGAGTAGCTGCGGTAATATGCTCAATTAGCTGAATAATTTCCGCAGTTACAGCCACAATGTCATTCAGTTTTTGGCGAGTTTCACCCACAAAATTAGTTCCTTCCACGACTTGCTGAATACCCAACTCCATTGCGACAGCAACTTCTCCAGTTTCCTCCTGAATTTCTTGGACTAATTTTTCAATTTCGATGGTTGCTGCGGCTGATTGACGAGATAGGGAACGAACCTCATCAGCTACAACCGCAAAACCTTTACCGTATTCACCAGCGCGAGTAGCTTCAATTGCTGCATTTAAAGCTAGAACGTTTGTTTGCGTAGCAAAGTTACTAATTAGATTAACAACTTTGGAGATTTTTTGGGATGATTCACTCAGGCGTTTGATCTTTTTACCAGTTTGAGCTACTGTTTGGCGAATGGCTTGAATTGCGTTGACAGTCTGGTTCATCGCAATATCGCCAGCATCTACTGTGGTATTAGCTTTCTGGACAGCCATTTGGACAAGTTTGGCGTTGGTCACTACATCCTGGGTAGACTCTACCATCATTTGAATGTCTTCCAATGCTACAGAAATTTCTTCAGACTGGTGTTTTGCTAAGTTAGTTAAATCCGATAGAGAAGCATCGCTGTTATTAGAAGTTTCGACTATTTTCTCTGATGCTGCTTGTACCTGGAGAACAATTTGACGCAGCGCTTGCAATGTATTATTATAAGCGTCTGCGATTGTACCCAATTCATCTTCTGTAATTGGCGCACGCACTGTTAAGTCTCCATCAAGAGCGGGTCTAACTGCTCTGAGCAATTGAATTGAACGCTGCTGGAGTAATTCCTTAGCTGCTTTTTCCCGTGTGGCTGCTTCTGACAGTTTAGCAGATTGGGATTCTAGTTGTTGTAAATATTCAATTTGTTGGAGAGTCAATCCTAACTGGTCGCTAAAACGAGAGACTAAATTAATTTCCGATTCGTCCCATTTCCGCGGTTGGGAGTTTTGATAAACTCCTAGTAATCCCCAAAGCTGATTGGAGAAGTAGATAGAGCCGATGATATAAGCTTTGGCTTCATGTCTTTCCAATATCTCTACGTAACAAGGATCAAAACCAGCTTTGTGCAGATCGTTCACGACCAAGATATCACCTTTACTATAATCTCCACCTTGTTTTTCTTGTAAACATGGGTCATTCAACACTTGGAGTTCTTCATTTCCCACCAATTTTACCCAACCACCACCTACAGATTCAGCCAGAAATTCACCACCCCAGTCAGAGGTAAATTTATAGATAGCTACGCGATCGCACTTGAGTAATGAGCGTATTTCTTGAGTAGTTGTGCGGAAAATTTCTTTCAAATCCAATGTATTACGAATCCGACTGGCTACTTTGGTAAAGGTTTTCTCTTGTTCAGCAATCTGAGTCAACTGTTCGGTTTTAGATTGTACTTGCTCGATATAATCAATTTGAGATTTTGCCAAACTGAATTGTAAGCCAATTTGAGTCAGCAAATTGATTTCACGATTTTGCCATTCCCGCACTCCTGAATTCTGATAAGCTGCTAGTAAACCCCAAAGCTGATCTTTATAGAAAATGGGAACTATCACATAAGCTCTGACTTGAAACTGTTCCAGAATTTCTATGTGACATTGAGCATGACCCATTTGATAAATATCATTGACCACAAAGTTTTCGCCTTTGGCGTAACGTCCACCTTGAGTTTCTTGCAAATGAGTATCTTCCCAAACTGTATTAATTCCAGGTCCGACCAATTTTACCCAGTTACCAGCTACTGATTCCGCAATGAATCTACCACTCCAATCAGAATTAAACTGATAAACTGCTACGCGATCGCATTTGAGCAATTGACGTAATTCTTGAGTAGCTGTGCGGAAGATTTCTGTCAAATCCATAGATTGGCGAATGCGGTTAGTGATTTTATTCACCGCTTTTTCCTGTTCAGCAATTTGAGCTAGTTCTTCAGACTTAGATTGGACTTGATCCAAAAATTCGATTTGTGATTTAGCAAGGCTAAACTGTAAACCGATTTGTTCCAGGAAATTGACTTCCCAACTTTGCCATTCGCGGGTTGCTGAATTTTGATAGGCTGCTAATAGTCCCCAAAGTTTTTCTCCCAGGAAGACAGGGACAATTATATAAGCTTTAGCTTCAAATTGTTCTAATATCTCAATATGACAGGGAGTGAGACCAATTTGATAAATGTCATTGACGATATGGTTCTCACCTTTAGCGTATCTTCCACCTTTGGTATCTTGGAGATAAGTATCTTCCCAGACTGTCTTAATTCCAGGACCTACCACTTTTGTCCACCCACTAGCTACTGACTCATAGACAAATTCACCTCCCCAATCTGGGTTAAATTGATAGACAGCTACGCGATCGCAATTTATCGCCAAACGCACTTCTTGAGTCGTTGCTTTAAAGATTTCTTCCACAGCAAAAGACTGACGGATACGATTAACGATCTTGGTTAGTGCTTTTTCTTGTTGAGCAATCTGTCTTAAATATTCACTTTGTTTTCTGACTTGTTCCAGGTATTCAGCTTGAGAGAGCGCAACACCAACCTGTAATCCAATCTGAGTCAAGAAACTAGTTTCCCAATCTTGCCATTCTCGCACTGAAATATTTTGATAAGCTGCTAGTAAACCCCATAATTTCTCGCCAGAGAAAATTGGAGCAATGACATAAGCCTTGACTTCGATTTGCTCCAAAATGTCGATATGACATGGGGTATGACCAACTTTGTAGATATCATTCACCACAAAAGTCTCTCCACTAGCATATCTTCCACCTTGAGTTTCTTGTAAATGGGTATCTTCCCAAACCATTTTAAATTCAGGTGTGACAACTTTCGTCCAATTGTTCCCTACTGCTTCCCAGACGAATTGACCACTCCAATCAGCATTGAAGCGATAAATACCAACGCGATCGCATTTCAGCAATTGACGAACTTCTTGAGTGGTAACTTGGAAAATTTTCTCTATATCTGGCTGTTGGAGAATCTTGCTGATTACTTTAGCTACCGATTGTTTAGCTAAAACCGATTGCTTCAGTTCCTTACGTAATTTAAAATCCTGTAGTTTATAAGTAAGTTCTGTAGATATTTGAGATAGAAGTGTAATTTCTGTTTCTTCCCATTGGCGGGGGGAATTACAAGCATGGACTACAAGTAACCCCCAAGTAGAGTTGTCTACACTGATCGGAATGACTAAGTTGGCTTTAATTTGCAATTTTTCCAGCAATTGCTTTTGATGAGGAGTTAATTGGATTTTATTCACATTCTCGATCGCGATCGCCTCTATATAATCTTGTCTAGTATATAAGCCAAACAAAATAGGCGGTAAATTTTCCGTCAAGGCTGGAGTCCAACCCGTGGTTCTAGATTCTGCGACAACGCTACCAGACTCATCACTGCTAAATTGATAAATCAGGACGCGATCGCCAGCGAGTTTATCTTTAATTTGAGTAACAGTTACGCGCAATAAAGTCTCCAGATCTGGAGCTTGGCGCATATAGCTAGTAATATCTTGTAAGCGTTGTCGCCAGATTTTGAATTCTTGAGCAATCGCACTATAGTCATGCAATCGAGGCGCTTTGCTTCCATCGTCTGCGCCTATTTCTTCGTTACCCTGATAACCCTGATATATGGTAGTCATGCGATCTTCCCTCAATAGATATATGTTTACTATTTTTATAAATAAATTGCGTGTTCCCTGTTCCCTCTTTTAATTGTGAATTCCCCACAAAGGTGATTGTATAATAGTCAAAGCATTCAAAACCAAAACCATCTGCTGAGATTCACTCAGCAAATATCCTTGCAAAAAAGGCAACATTTCTGGATAAAACAACTCAGTAGAAGCCGGTTTTATTTGCTGAATATCCACCCATTCAATATCCGTCAATTGACGTACTAAAATTCCTAAATACTTACCCTCATTTTCTAATACAACTGTCATTATCTTAGAAACAAAATTCACACTTTGTAAAAGAGGTGGATAACCTAACATTGCTTCTAAATCAATCAACCATAACATTTCCCCCCGCCAATTATGGACACCTAATACACATGTAGGCATTTGTGGAACCACTGTCATTTCTCCTAAAGATACCTGTAGAACTTCAGCAACATGTTCTAAAGAAAATACTGCTGTATCCTTTGCTCCTAAATTGAAACTTAAAAATTTTTGTTTAGTTTCCAAGTGCTTATCATCCTTTTTCCTAAACCAATACGATTGTTAGAGAGTTCCCTGTTTCCCATTCTCTTATCGGATTAATCGCCGTAGAGTATTCACCAATTCTTCTTTATCTATGGGTTTTGATATATAAGCTTCCGCACCTAACATATTTCCCCACATTTTATCCACATCACTACTTTTGGTCGAACAAAAAATTACAGGTATAGCACTAGTACTAGGATTGTTCTTCAACTCTCGGCAAATTTCATATCCGCTTTTACCAGGTAAGATAACATCAAGACAAATTATATCTGGCTTATTTTTATCTATTTTACTTTGTAATTCCTCGCTACTGGTAGCACAGACAACGGAATAACCTGCTTGCTGTAAGTAACGACTAATAATTTCCATATCGGTCAAACCATCTTCAACTACTAGAACAGTACTCATGATAATTACTCGTATTTTTGCAGCTTTGATTTCCTTAATGATGAAAAATTTTCTCCCTCAAGCTTCTATCTTAATTAGATAGTTCTAGATGGGATAAATCTGCAGTTATCATGGGTTCAGGTGAGCTTAAATACTTGTGTACAATACTCATTACGCGATCAGTAGCAATTGGTTTAGAGATAAAATCTGTAGAACCTGTTACCTTAGCACGTACCCTATCCAAAAGACCATCATTACCTGTGAGAATAATGATCGGTACATGAGCAAAAGCAGGAATTCGCCGTAATTGAGAGCAGATTTCATAACCGCTAACTACAGGCATAATTAAGTCCAAGAAAATCAAATCCGGTTTGGCTTGAATTAGTGTAGTTAAAGCTTGTACAGAATCTTGAATCTTGATAAACCTCATACTATGGGATATGACAATTTTTTCGAGCATGTTGCAGACTACCGGACTATCATCTACACAAGCGATTAATGGAGCAATGCGATTCTGATAATCATGTTTTAGAGCATGGTCACTCACTTCAATCACTGTTAATGGCGTGTCCGGTATTTCGATCAGTTCAATAATTCCCTTGAGTATATAAGGCAACAAAGAACGAGATACTGGTAATACATCTTGCCTCATTTTTACTGCTAATTCTCGCAGTGTTAATTCGCCATTAACTAAATTGACAAAGTTTTTATAGACCACTGGGCTAACTATCTTATGTAACTGCTCTGGTCTGCGCAGTACTGGCGAGGAGTTGGGAGATATCTTGGTTAAGCCAGATTGCGTCCAAGTTCCCCAAGCATCTTGCATCATTTTGATAGATATATCTGCACTTGTAAAACTCATAGGCATTTCTAAGATGGTATCTTGGCTGCGAGTACAGATGATGGAGTAGAAATCGACTTCCTGAGCTAGGTCAAAGAACAATTCTGAGATTGTGCTTTCCACAATCGCTTGGATTTGCTCTCGTTGGACCTTCTGCCTTTTATACAGAATCCCGAGCATATTATAGTCCCAATAATCGATCGCAATATCTTTTGACCGACACCGGACTTTTTCTAGATCGATCTCAGGAACGTATTGTGCCATATACCTGCGCCAACGTCTAAACGGGTGAGTTCCTCCAGTCGCCCAAACTATTCTACCTAGACGATAGTAGAAGTTCCAATATCGCCCTTTAGAACTTTGAATATTTAGCCTACCACTATACTGTATTTGAGTACATTGTTTAAATTCATCGATTAATTTACTTAATTGGATCATTTCCCTATTTCCCATTTTATCTTTCCTCCACTCTCAACAATTCAACGAAAAATAGAAACCTATATTATATTTCTTGTTAAGATTTGACGAACTTATATGCGCGTATAACTGTATCTCCAGCGTTATCAATTGCTTGGATGTCCGGTGAATTTATCATACCGAAGCAAATGACGTATTAGTAACAGTATAAATACTGGCCAAAGCTTAAATAAGCAATACTTAGGTAAGTAACACTAACAAAAATCTCTGCAAAAAATATGTACTCAATCGAGTTACTAGATCTTTATTCAAGAGGTTTCCCGGGTTTCCTGAAATCCGTATATATGTAAATAACATTCTTTTATAAACTGGAATCAACATTGCGATTTTGGAGGTACTCAGCAATATTATTGCTAATATAACCCTTACCCTAGATTTGATTTATTAATAAATATGATTATACTTAAGAGATTACACTCTAGGGAATAGAGCGTAATCTAAATATACATTGTCAATATACAATCAAGATTGGCGAGCTTGATAGGTATGTACAGCTAGGCGCAAGTTTCCTTGATGTTCCTCTAATAGTTGAGTACCTGCTGTTTTTTCTAATCCAGTCCAGTGCATCAGCAATGCTAATTTTACCCATTTACCACTACGCTCTAGTAAGGAATCTGATGCTTCTCGACTCAGATTGGTCAAATCCTGTAAAATCCGCAAAGCGCGATCGCGGAGTTTCTGATTAGTCACAGCCACATCTACCATACGATTCCCATAAACTTTGCCCAATTTGACCATTACACCAGTGGAGAGGATATTTAAAGCTAGTTTTGTCGCCGTACCAGCCTTCAAACGAGTGGAACCAGCTAAAATTTCTGCACCAGTCAATAAGCGAATATCAATATCAGCAGAACAACTAACTTGTTCTGCTGGTACACAAGCTATAAAAATAGTTATAGCACCACGTTGACGGGCTGCTGCTATAGCACCATGTACAAATGGAGTAGTTCCGCCAGCTGTAATACCCACCACCACGTCTAATTGATTGATTTGTCGTTGAGCGATCGCCGCAGCGCCATCATGTGTACTGTCTTCTAAATCCTCAGAACTGCGTAACAAAGCACCAGCGCCACCCGCGATAATTCCTTGAACTAATTCTGGAGGAGTGCAAAAAGTTGGTGGACATTCAGCAGCATCTAAAACCCCTAATCTCCCACTTGTTCCAGCACCAATATAAAATAAGCGTCCTCCCTGATTTAATTGTGTAGAGATACATTCAATCGCTGTTGATAACTGTAACTTAGCATTTGCAACCGCAGCAACCGCTTTTTGGTCTTCTTGATTAAACAACTCGACCAATTCTAAAGAACTCAGTCGATCCAGATTCAGACTCTCAGGATTAATCTGCTCTGTCAGTAAGTGTCCCCGTTCCTCCAGATTAGTCATGATGATTATTTTGGCAAACTAATAATTTGTAACTTAATTTAACAGGGTTCCTCAAACTCCAAAAACTATAATAACCCTTCAAATCTCCGGCGCATATCGTCTAAATCAGTATTAGAAAACTCCGGCTCTGTTGCATCAGGAAAATCGAAACCAGGAATTTTGCCATGATTATCCTGAATACCTGGGGTTTCCTCCTCTAATTCCCATTCATTTTCTTCCACATTCAACTCTGGAGGAATTGCTAAATGTCCATCTTTGGGAATAATCTCCCATTCATATCCAGTTTCATGACAAAATTCTTTAATCTCATCTGCATCCAAACGCTCTACTGCTAGGGAGGGAAAATCTTGCGCCTCTAAGAGTAGAGCATATCGCGTAGCATCATCTTCGGACTCAAACATGATAATTTTATTCCGGATTTCTCCAGCCGCATTACCATAACGGATTGTGTGAATAGCTTCATTATCCGTACCAACGTTGAAAAGTAGTACAAAAACTCGCATTATTTTGATCATCCTCCTTCTGTTAACCTAATTTGTCATATCTATTCCCAGAACAAACATTTAAGCATATGCTGTTGAGAGAAATCTCAATGATCCAAAGGGAATGTTATGCTGGGACATGGTTTTACTACTAACACTTTTCCTCCTACATTCAGCAAACAAAGAGTAAAAACCCAAGATGTCTCACTCTTCTGCTCAAAATTCTCACCCAGTCCCTCAACCTAACCGTCGTCTATGGTTGATCATCTTGAAAAGTAGTGGGATTACTTGTGGTGTATTGTTGTTACTAGGAACCATTGGTGTTGCTTGGCGGTTGTGGAATTTTGCTCAAAATGAGTTAGCGCCATTAGCGGCTAAAACCCTGACGACTGCGCTCAATCGTCCAGTACAACTGGGAAAAGTCACTGAAATTTACCCCACAGGGTTGAAGCTTGCTGCTTCCTCAATTCCACCCACATCTACCGATACTGAACAAGTCTCTACAGATGGAGTAGAAGTAGGTTTCGATATTTGGCAGTTACTGACTCGCCACAGGTTGCTACTTGATGTCACCCTGATTAATCCTCGTGGTTACTTTAACCAGGACAATCGAGGAAGTTGGCTGAAAACCAAAATTGTTCCGCCCAAAAATACGGGACCAATCAAAACGGTTTTAGACAAAATTAGATTTCGCCACGCTAAAATAGTTTTGGTATCCAGGAAGAGGATCGAGCAAGCAACTGGTACTGGGAAAGGAAACTATCCCTATCCTATTCCTCAGGGAGCGGTTCCAGTAGAGTTTTCTGATTTGAGTGGAACTGCTAAGATTTTCCATAATGGTCGCTTGCTGAAAATAGAAGTTGCAGGAAAAGCCAGTAATGGGGGAGATGTTTTTATTCAAGGAGATGTTCGTCCTGGAAAAACTTTAACGGCTGACTTGCAAGTGAAAGCGCAAGAATTACTCGCCGCTGATGTGACTCATCTAATAGTACTCCCAGTGGATTTACAACAAGGAAGAGTAAATGGAGATTTGCGAGTCCAGTTAATGCCAAATCAAAAGACCCTACTATATGGTAATGCGGGATTGCTGGGAGTAACGTTACAAGTCAACCGAGTTCCAGAGCGATTAAATAAGATCCAGGGAGATATTAATTTCCACAAGACAACTCTCCAATTCGATAATCTAGTTAGTAGTTATGGCAAAATTCCTTTGATCGCCAGCGGTACTATCGATACTCAAACTGGTTTCAATGTGACAGGACGTGTCAATGCTGTGAGTTTAACCAAAGCTAGAGAAACTCTCAAAATTAAATTTCCCGTACCGACTAGCGGAGTTCTACAAGCAAATGTCCACATGACAGGTGGTATCTCCCATCCCGTTTTATCGGGTCATGTTGCTAGTCTCCAACCTACTTATATTGATAAAATTGTTGTTAAACGATTAAGCAGCGATTTTAATGTATCTACTGCTAATCCCCAAGTCACTCTGACAAATATAAAAGCCCAACCGACTTTAGGAGGTGAGGTGAATGGTGGTGGAATCGTCAAACTGAGCAAGATACCTCAATTAGATTTGCACTTTACAGCCCAGAACATTCCTGGAGAAGCGATCGCCCAACTCTACAAGATCAATCTCCCCCAACAAGTCCAGATTGGTCAAGTTGCTGGTACAGCAGCAGTAACTGGCTCATCTGACCAAATTGTGACTCTGCTAAAATGGCAATCTGCTTTAGGTAAATACAGCGCCAGTGGAGAAACAACCGTTCATCCTGATCGCTCAGTTTCCTTTCAGGATGTGGCGATCAATGTTGAGCATGGAGTAATTCGAGCTGCGGGAAATTATCTTAACCAACGTTGGCGAACTGTCGCATCATTATCTCATGTGGGATTAAAGCCATTCATTAAACCAGGATCACTGCAAAACATTTCTTTAGATGGAGCTAATTTAAATGGCGATCTGCGATTAGCTGGAATATCTGATCAATTTAAAGTAACTTCCATCCAACCTCAAGGATTTGGCGTACAAATTGCTGGTGGAAGAGTAGGAGTCGATCAAATCCAGTTACAGGACAAAAACCTGCTGGTCAAATTAACAGCTCAGGGAGTACATCTGGGACAAATATTGCCAAAATCTCTCCCAGTATTACAAAATCCCCTATCAGGTAACTTTATTGTTGCAGGTAACTTAGACAATTTCACGCCTAAAACTATCCGCGCCTTGGGTAAAGCCCATATTACTGTTGGTAGAGGTACGGTGACAGCGACTAATCTCCAATTGGTTGATGGACACTATTTGACAAAATTAGCCGCAAATAACGTGTTACTTGGCCAATTAGCCAATGTACCAGCACAAGTACAAACATCTCCCGTCACAGGAGAATTCAATGTTGCTGGTACAGTTGATTCATTCAGCCCAAATACTATCGCTGCTGCTGGTGTTGCTCAAGTTAATCTTCCTGGTGGTGTAGTTACAGCTAATCGCGTTATGTTGGCTAATGGTCTTTACCAAGCTAATATTAGTACTTCCCATTTGAAATTAAATCAATTCAATCCCAAAACGCTAGGAAACTTAAGTGCTAATTTACAGGTAACAGGTAAAGCGAGTTCTCCTAAGTTAACCGATATCAACGCTGATGGAACAGTACAATTTAGTAAAGGCGTAGGCGGACTTAACTCACCTTTAAATGCGGCGATCGCCTGGAATGGTGAAAAGCTAACTATCTCTAGTGCTACATCCCATGAATTATCCGCCAACGGTTATATCTTAGTCAATGCACAAAAACCAGGAATTCCAGAAATTACCCAACTCAATTTACATGTCCAAGCACAGAATTACAATCTTCGACAGTTACCCTTAAAGACGAGTTATTTGAGCAATTTATCTGGAACAGCAGATTTTTTGGGACAAGTAACTGGTAATTTGACCAAACCCAATGTTGCTGGTAAGCTCGATTTCCACCATTTACAAGTAAACAATTTAGCCTTTGACCCAATATTAACCGGTCAAGTTAACTTAGTTTCAGGTCATGGGCTGAGTCTGGATTTAATCGGTAAGCGCGATCGCCTAGCAGCAAATTTTAACGTTGGTAATCGCCCCAATAGTTTCTGGTTAAAATGGCAACAAGCCCAAGCTATAGGTCAAGCCAATGGAGATGATTGGCGGGTGAAAGTTGAGCAATTCCCCATTCAGTCCTTAAATTTAAAACTTCCTCCAAATATTCCTTTGGGTAAAAATGTGATCTCTGGTTTGTTAACTGGAGATTTCCAAGTTAATCAAAAGACATTGGCTGCTGATGGAAGTATAGCGATCGCCAAACCAGAAATTGGACGCATCATCGGCGATCAATTCAGCACCAAGTTCAGATATAATCGTGGAATAGTCAGCATTAACAATAGTGAATTTATTAAAGGAAAGAGCGACTATACATTTGATGCGACATTGCGCCAAGCCAAAACAGGACCACAACTAAAAGCAAATTTGCAAATTAGTCACGGTAATATCCAAGATATCCTGAATACAGCACAGATATTCCAAATTCAAGATTTACAAAGAGGTCTCACAGAACCAACCTACGGAACAGCAGCAGATCTAACCACCGTACCCCAAGGTCTACCCAATCAACCACTATTGCATCAAATTGAACGCTTGTATGAAATAGATGCTTTATTAGAAGCGAAACAGCGCCAGGAAAAATTACTCCACCCCATTCCTGATTTACAAGACCTCAAAGGAACCTTTGACGGAAGCATTAGCCTAGATACAGCTACAGCCAATGGACTAGCTGCTAAATTTAAGCTAACCGGACGCAACTTTGAATTAGGTAGAAAAGCAGAATTAAATCGTTACTATCATGCTGATAGAATAGTAGTGGATGGTGATTTTACCAAAGGAGTTTTGCGATTCCAGCCTTTACTCTTCAAATCCGAGAAAAAATGGATTATTTTTAAAGGCTACATTAGTCAAAAAGGAGAATCTGGTCAATTACGCGTGAAAAATTTCCCGATTCAGATATTGCAGAGATTTATGGCGCGACCAATTGATATCACGGGTAATCTTAACGCTAATGCTTCCCTAGCAGGTAGTCTGTCCAATCCTCAAGCCAGAGGAGAACTAGAAATCTTAGACGGAACAATCAACCATAAGAAACTAGAATCAGCCACAGCCAGTTTTAATTATGATGCTGGACGATTATCGTTCAGTAGTCGGATCGCAGCTAAGAGTACTGAACCTATGACTGTGGTGGGATATCTCCCTTATAAATTCCCCTTTGCTTCGGTAGCGCCAGATAGCAATCGCCTAAACCTGATTATTAATGTGAAAAATGCCGGATTGGTGCTGTTAAACTTGCTCACAGATCAGGTAGCCTTTGAAAGCGGAGCAGGAGAAGTCAATTTGGTAGTGGGAGGAACACTAAAACAGCCATTAGTTAAGGGAATTGCATCTTTAAAACAGGCTGTGTTTTGGGCTCAAGCTCTCCCAGAAAAAATCACCAATGTTTCTGGAAAAGCCGAATTTGACTTCAATAAAATTGTCGTAGATAACCTGAAAGGAACATTTAGCTCTGGAGAAGTAACAGCTTTTGGAGAAATTCCCATTTTCTTTGCTAGAGAAGTTAAGATAAATCATCCTTTGAGTGTGAACTTAGAAAAATTAGCTCTCAATCTCAAAGAACTATATCAAGGTGGAGCTAGTGGTAATTTACAAATTACTGGTTCCCTCATCAGACCAGTAATTGGTGGTCAGATAGAGTTGTTTAATGGTAAAGTTTTATTAGCAGATTCTACTGACTCAGACACGTCTAGTACTAGCTTTGGCTCATTATCTCCTACAACGAATAAACAAAACTCAGCTAATACTAACAATACAGTTCCTAGACTAAATCACCTAAAATTAGACCTGGGAAAAAATCTGCTGATCGCCCGTCAACCAGTTTTACTTTTCCAAGCATCTGGTGGATTAATTGTTAACGGTACAGTAACTGAACCTATTCCAGAAGGGACTATTAGTTTAACTAAAGGAGGAGTAAATCTCTTTACTACGCAATTTAAACTAGCCAGTGGTTATGAACAAACAGCAACTTTTAGCAGTTATCAACCCCGTGACCCCGACTTAGACATTCACTTAGTGACTAAAGTTGTAGATGCAGTTCAGCAGCCTGATGTTGTTAGACAAAATACTAACGCATTTTCCTCTTTGGAAACTATCCGGGTGGAAGCTAGTATTTACGGACCCGCAAGTAGACTGAATGATAATTTAGAATTAACTAGCAGTCCAGTGCGATCGCAGACGGAGTTAGTTACTTTATTAGGTGGTGGATTTAATGATACTCAAGGAAGATCAGATAGTGATTTAGGTATAATTAACGTAGCTGGTTCAGCAGTCTTGAATAATTTTCAAGGAGCATTTAATGAGATAGCAAATTCTCTGGGATTAAGTGAGCTACGGATATTTCCCACCATCATTAACAGCAGTCCTACAGCTACCAGAAATTCCTCAACTATAGAACTGGCTTTAGAAGCTGGAATAGATCTATCTCCTAAATTCTCTTTTTCGACGATTAAGATTTTAACGGATAACGACCCCTTCCAATTTGGGATTAACTATCGGATCGACGACCATTTCCGCGCCCGAGCTTCCACCAATTTAGTTGATGACAGTCGCGCAGTGATTGAATACCAGACCAGATTTTAATCTGGAACAGATTGATTATAGTTAATACAGTTAGGATAAACTAAAAAAAGCCAAATTCTCTCCCCCCAGACCCGCACGGGCCCAAAGGGAGAGAATATGCATCCAATAACCCGCCCTCTCAGTGATATCTTAATCTGAGGGGGAAAGCTGATGGAAGATACCTCTAATAGTAATTACAACCTTGACTACTTTTCCTCATCCCAAAGGTAGATATTATGGACAGAGTGTTAATTGAGGTACAAAATTTCATGCCTATAGCCTTATTTTAAAAGACTTTTACCCCTATTCCCTGCTGTATTTCAGCGAGCTACTTCGGTTACATGATGCCAAAAGAGTCTATAAAATGTTTCCAGATAAACCAGCCATACAGATAACCTAACCCTAAGCCTAATAAAGCAACAGAGAATAGAATCAGAAAAATATGTTTTTGATTGAACGGTTTATGTAACTGATTGCTAGTTGCTACCCAAAGCCACGCTCCCGTGACCAACCAATTACCTATAGAGAGACAGCCTAGAAGTAAGAATAACCCACTCACTAAAGAATATTGTAAACCCAAATGTGACCTTACCAAAGCTGTAACCATAAAAATTATCAAAATTGCCAACCAGCTAAAAAGGGCAATTTTAAATAACAGCCAAGTTAATCTATTCTCAAATAGATATTTAGCTCCAACTGTAGCATTTACCAAAGTTACTAATGTAGCTGTAACTAGAACTGCAAGTGAAACAATACCAGAAGATATAACAGGTTCTGTTTCTGATATAGGTGTCAAGCTGAGACCAAATCCAGTCCCGACATGCCAGAAAAAGTCAGCCAGCAGAGCAACAATAGCAATTATAGCATCTTGTCTCATGATAGGAGTTTTTTCAGTTGGTAAGAGGGGGTTTGGCATTTGCGAGGTACAAACAGGGGATTTTCTCAAAGATGATAGATATCATATTTCTTGACTTCTTGATTAGTAAATTCAATCATCAAAGTACAATCATCGAGCGCTTTTGCCTGAAAAATTCGAGGATATTTCATATTTTAGATCTCCGAATATAGTTGAGGGGAATGGCGAAAACTTCATGACAATAACACTCATCCAACAAGACTTCTTCCCCTCAAAAACTGTTCCCTGTTCATAGAGCATCGGGATCTAGATTAAGCGCCCTTAATTTTGCGATCAACCTTTCCTTTTCCAGCCTTTCAGATTCAGCCCGTTGTCTTTCAGATTCAGCCCGCTCATTAGCAAAATCAGCCCGTTGTCTTTCAAAATCAGCCCGCTCATTAGCAGATTCAGCCCGTTGTCTTTCAAAATCAGCCCGTTGTCTTTCAGATTCAGTACATTCCTGATGATTCAATATCCAGTTACCTGCGACATCATACCAGCGTAACCAAGGTTGTACCGTCCCTTGATAATTCCCTTCCCAAACTCCTAACCCTAATTGTATTTCTGGTATCCAAAATCTGTTATTGAATAGCCTAGCTTCTCTATACCGACCACCTTCTAATTGAAATAACCTATAGTTATGGGTATAACGGTCGAATACTACATAATAGGGTACTTTTAAAATCCGTTCATATACTTCCCACTTTCCGGGTGGTTTTTCTACATCCCGTAATTTAGACCCTAAGTCTTCATCCTCTGTTCCGGGGGAAAGTAGCTCTACGATAATAAACGGAGTCACTTTTTCTTCCCAAATTACATAGCTTGAGCGTAAATTTCTCTCTTGAGGGAACCTGGGAACGCCCAGAACTGCATACCAATCTGGTCGTTTATAGCGATTCGTCTGTTCTTCGTCGTAATAGAGATTAATATCAGCAGCCAGAAATATCTGGTCTGCTGGATAATTAGGTGGATGGAAAGTCTCACTTAATAGACAAGGTTGTAGCCAATGAAACAGATCAGGCAAGCCAGGCTCCTCAGGATCTTCACTCTTGAGTTCATACATCGTCGGTAAGAGGGTGTTTGGCATTTGTGTTGGATCGATTTGATACATCTGTCAAGCCATCTTAATGAGTGATACATCTATATTATAATGCTTGTCTGTCAGCGAATAATCGCAAAGTTGATAAAACTAAGATGATGAGAAATAGCACTAATCCGATTGTACAAGCATAACTGATATCTAGGTTATTAAATGCTTGTTCATAAAGATAATAAACAATAGTCTTCGAGCTATTCAGAGGACCACCTTGCGTCATAATATAAACTTCCTCAAATACCTTAGTGGCGGAAATAGCTGAAATTACCGCCACCAAGGTTAAATATGGTCGCATTAAGGGTACAGTAATATCCCAATGTTTACGGAATCCATCTGAGCCATCGATGCTTGCTGCTTCATAGACATCTCCAGGAATTGACTGTAAACCAGCTAAATAGATCACCATATAATAGCCAAGACCTTTCCAAATGGTGACGACCATCACGCTAGCTAAAGAAATGGGTACGATTCCTAATATTTTCATCGGACTAGTTAGCCAGGGAATCCCTGTGGGAAAAATTTTCCAGGTTTCTAAAACTTGATTTAGTAAGCCATTTTCTCCATAGAGCCATTTCCACGCAATTCCCGCAACTACTATAGAAATGACAACTGGTGTATAATATGCGGCTCTAAACCAGTTTATCCCCCGGATTTTTTGATTGACTAAAATTGCTAGTCCTAAAGGAGTAATGACTAATATGGGGACAACACCAACCAGATAGAGCAATGTATTTTGCAAGGTTTGCCAAAAAACTGCATCTTTTGCCAATCTGATCAAATTGGCAAATCCTATCCATTTGGGGGATTCGCCCAGCATTTGATAATTAGTAAAACTAAGGTAGAACGCTTGTAGAGCAGGCCAAAATACAGTTAAGCATAAAAGGATTAAGGCGGGTAGTAAAAATAAATAAGGGGTTAAGCGCTGTTGCACAAATATCCAATTTTTCCAGATTGATGGCTTCATAGAGTGTTGATGTTAGAGGAGTTTATCTTTTGATTAAGAAAAATTAGTCAAGATAGATATTTAACTGGTGTAAAGATGAGAGAATATTACATATCCATTACAAAACTTTAAATTTTTCGACATGGCGACAATTCAATTTGCCCAAGGGCTGAATGAAATAACAATCCCAGATGTCCGGTTGACCCGATCGCGTTCGGGAGAAAGTGGTACAGCAACATTTGTTTTTATTCATCCTCAGATATTAGAAAAAAGTAGTACAGAGGATATCACTGGAATGTATTTAGTTGACGAAGAGGGGGAATTAGTTACCCGTGAGGTGAAAGCTAGATTTGTCAACGGTAAGCCAGAAGCATTAGAAGCAATTTACGTGATGAAATCAGCAGCAGAGTGGGATCGTTTTATACGCTTTATGGATCGTTATGCAGAGGAGCATGGATTAGAATTAAGTAAGTCTTAATATTAGCCAAGGATTGGGATTGTCTACTGTATTTCATTGTCTATGACGAAAATCAATAATTTAAGCATAATTTAAGCATAATTTAAGCCTATAATTGTGCTATGAATACTCCCAATCCTCAGTTACAGTTTCAACCGCATCCAGATGTCAGGCTCATGACAGTTGTTTGTGCTGTCATTACTGTTAGTGATACGCGTTCTGTTGAAACAGATAGAAGTGGTCAGCTAATTCAGAAGTTACTTCTAGCTGCTGATCATTATGTGGAAGTTTACCAAATTATCAAAGACGAACCAACCCAGATTCAATCGCATTTAGAGTGTTTAAGCAAAAAACCGAATTTGGACGCTTTGATTTTTAATGGTGGGACGGGAATTGCTCCTAGAGACACAACTTACGATGCGATCGCCCAATTGCTAGACAAGACTCTCCCAGGATTTGGAGAAATATTCCGGTTTTTAAGTTACCAAGAAATTGGCTCAAGAGCGATCGCATCTCGCGCAATAGCAGGTGTTTATCAAAATAAATTAATTTTTTCACTTCCAGGTTCCATAAATGCGGCGAAATTGGGGATGGAGAAACTAATCCTCCCAGAATTAGCCCATTTAGTTAGCCAAATCAGGAACACAGGTTGAAGGTTGGGGGAACATGTCAAATATAGAAATTATCTTTAATTTTAACTAAGAACTAGAAAATTAAAATCTTTAGACTGTAATTTCATCCCAACCTTTATGTCAATGAGCGATCGTCCCAAAGCAAATAACCGCTAAAACAGCAGCAATTAGATAAAACAATCCCACAACTTGTAACTCTGTCCAACCAGTCAGTTCTAAATGATGGTGTAAAGGAGCCATTTTAAATAACCGCTTACCTTTACCATCTGGACCTTTAGTAGCTTTGTAGTAACTAACTTGCGCCATTACAGACAAAGTTTCGATGAAAAATATGCCACTGAGAATGAATAATGCCACTAGGGTATTAGTTAGTAATGCTACAGCAGCCAAAGCTCCTCCCAGAGCTAGAGAGCCAGTATCGCCCATAAAAACACGGGCTGGATTACGGTTATGAGTTAAAAAACCTAAACAGCTTCCGCTCAAAGCAGCACAGAAAGTCATTAATTCTGGTGAGGTCGGCGCAATCAAAACACCTAAAGCGAAAACAGCGATCGCCACAGTACCTGAAGCTAATCCATCAACACCATCAGTTAGGTTAGTCGCGTTACTTTGAGCAACCAAAACAAAACCAGCCAAAGGCCAGAAAAATAATCCTAAAGGACAGGCAAATTTCACCCAAGGTAAGTAGAGACTAGTTATACTAGGATCGTGTTTAAGCATTAACCAAAGACAGAAAGCTGCTGCAAAAGTTATTTGCATAACCATCTTAGTTTTAGGTGAGATCCCTTTATTGGATTTACGGCGTAAAATTTGCCAATCATCGATCCAACCGATCAAACCGTAACTGAGTGTCAAAGCGGAAACAGCAATGACATTAGCGGAAAAATTAGTTAATCCGCCAGCGACTACCAACGCTACAGGTATGAAGAAAATTCCTCCCATAGTAGGAGTACCAGCTTTCTTCAGATGCGCTTGAGGTCCATCTTCGCGGATAATCTGACCTGTTTTCAGTTCTTGCAAAACAGGTATAGCCAAACTTCCAGCAACAGCAGTACCAATAAAAGACAAAATTAATGGCAAAGATAGAGATGTTGTATACCAGGGAAGGCGATTACCTAAATAATCTAGAATCAGCGCAGCCGCAACTAGCACTAGGGATAGAACTGAGGCTAACCCAATACCAGAAAAGCTCAAACCTTGGTCAGAAGTTATTTTAGCGTCCACAGAAATTTTCCCTTCACTCCACACTTAATAAAACTTATGTTTCAAAAGACCGGTTGACGAGACTCAGTCCAGAAATACTGCAATAGCTAGATTAATCTTCACTAATGCCGATATCGTCGTCATCATCATAGTCAATATCGGCAATTCCGTCCTCTCCCCCCAGAAAATCGGAAATTACCTCTTCCTCTTCAGTGGTATCTGGCTCAAGGACGTTACGCGCTACCAAGCGTCCGCTAGACTGCAACCAATCTAATATTGATGACTCTTGCTTAAGAGGAATAACACTAGCTCTTTGGTTACGGGGTTCTTCACGCAAAGGAGAATTTATCATATCAAGTAAGACAAAAACAGCTTTAGATAAAGGGACATTAAGAGTCTATCATTTGATACGAGATAATTTAAATAATGATTCAACTCTCTGAGCCATAAATCAGAATTAAACAAAGAATTAACTTTTGCCAAGTATGAGGTAACTACAATGGAAGAGAAAGCCGAATTGATGAAATTAATTGTTGGTACAAATCGCGGGTTACTAGTAACAGCCGCTCAAAAACAGTCTATCCTAGCTGCGATCGCCCGATTAGAAGGTTTAAATCCCACACCTCTACCTCTGGAAGCCAGTGAGTTACTCAATGGTGATTGGCGTTTATTGTATACTACAAGCCCTGCTCTACTGAACTTAGACAATATTCCCTTGAGTAAACTGGGTCAAGTTTATCAATGTATCCGGGTAGAGACAGCAAGTATCTATAACATAGCGGAAACATACGGCTTACCTTATCTAGAAGGAATCATCAGCGTAGCAGCTAAATTTGTCCCAGTCTCAGAAAAACGCGTCGAAGTAAATTTCCAGCGTTCTATCGTAGGATGGCAAAAGTTGCTCGATTACAAATCACCAGCAGACTTGGTGGAGCAAATAGAGTCGGGGAAGAAATTCGCCGCACTAGATTTGCCGCTAAATTCTCAGCGTCAACTTGGTTGGTTAGAAATCACCTATCTAGATAGTGACTTGCGTATTGCTAGAGGGAACAGAGACAGTATATTTGTTCTATGTAAACCATAGGCAATTTTACTAAGTAATTATCTATCAAAGAGTCGATGGGAATGAAAGTATTCTATAACCAGAAATTTGTCAAGTGGGTGAGAGGGGCATGGGGGAGGAAAAGTACTTATGCTTTCCTTGCTTCCTCTTCATGATAAATAACTTAATAAAACCACAAAGAAAAACCTTATGGTTGTAGAGTGAAATTAAATAGCCCTAGTTTATTGGCAATTAAACTTAGTTTAAAGGGAAAATAATCATGGTTCAACGTGGTTCTAAAGTACGTATTCTCCGTCCTGAATCCTACTGGTACAAAGAAATCGGTACAGTAGCTTCTATTGAAAAAGCTCCTGGTGTCAAATATCCAGTTATCGTTCGCTTTGACAAAGTGAACTATTCTGACATTAACACCAATGGTTTTGCTGAAGCTGAATTAATTGAAGTTGCAGCACCCACAGCTAAGAAATAGCAGGGGAGCGCTGGAGCAGGGAAGCAGGGGAGAAAGAGGTTTTTTTGCTCCTTAATCTTATTGATTCCAATGTTAAGAAAAGTAAATAAGCATGAAATGCTCTTCCCTCCTGCCTTCTGCCTCCTGCCCTCTACTCTTTTTATACAAGATGCCTGAATTGCCTGAAGTTGAAACAGTCCGTAGGGGTCTGAATCAATTGACCCTGAATCAAACTATTACAGGTGGAGATGTCCTGCTAAACCGCACGATCGCTTATCCGATTTCTGCGGATGAGTTTATTGATCGCATTCAAGGTCAGGAGATCGCCTCTTGGTATCGACGGGGCAAATATTTATTATGTGAACTTTTACCCGCACATACTTGGTTAGGCGTACACTTGAGGATGACAGGTCAACTACTCTGGCTTGACCGAGAGCAACCGTTACACAAACATACACGAGTCAGATTATTTTTGGGCGATCGCCAAGAGTTACGCTTTGTTGACCAACGTACTTTCGGACAGATATGGTGGGTTCCTGCGGATGTTGCTGTAGAAAATATCATCACAGGTTTAGCTAAACTAGCAGCAGATCCATTTTCCTCAGAATTCACAGTGGAGTACCTCACAGAAAAACTCAAAAATCGTCGTCGTCCAATTAAAACAGCTTTATTAGATCAATCAGTCATCGCCGGATTAGGTAATATATATGCTGATGAAGCTCTATTCAAAAGTGGTATATTACCAACTACTCTGTGTACAGATTTGCAGGAAGCCAGAATTACTAATTTACGCATAGCGATCATCCAAGTGTTGGAAGCGAGTTTGGCTGCTGGAGGCACAACTTTTAGCAATTTTCTCAATGTTAAAGGTATCAATGGTAATTATGGTGGTGAAGCTTGGGTATATAACCGCACTGGTAAACCCTGTAAGGTATGCGGTCAAATTATCCAGAGGTTGAAATTAAGCGGACGTTCCAGCCATTTTTGTGTCCAATGTCAAAACTAATCAATCCATCTGAGGTAAGATAAAATCCTAAAGCATAGGGTTTAGAAAATAGAGAGAGACAGCTATGACCGTAAAAAAAGGCGAGATGGTCCGCGTTATCCGCGAAAATTTGGCAAATAGTCTAGAGTCTAAAGCTAGCGATTCCCGCTTTCCTGATTATTTATTTAACAGTCAGGGAGAGGTTTTAGAAATTAAAGACGATTACGCGTTAGTCAAATTTGGCAAAGTACCAACGCCCAATATTTGGCTGAGACTGGAGCAGTTAGAAGCCTTTGCGGCATAATAATTGATTATATTTATTTCAGCGTTTTATGATTTCTGACTCCGCCGACTTGTTGAAATCTCCTCGTATAGCTATTATTGGTGCAGGTAGGGTTGGTAGTACATTAGCCCAGCGAGTTGTAGAGAAAAACTTAGCTGATGTAGTGCTATTGGATATTGTTCCTGGAGTACCGCAGGGTTTAGCTTTGGATTTGCTACAAGCTCAAGGGTTGGAAATGCATAATCGTCAGATAATCGGAACTAATGGTTATGCAGATACGGCTAATTCCTCGATTGTGGTAATTACGGCTGGATTTCCCCGCAAACAAGGAATGAGTCGCGATGATTTGCTCAGGACTAATGCTAAGATTGTCTTGGATGTGGCAAAGCGGGCGATCGCTTATTCCCCTGAAGCTATTTTTATAGTTGTGACGAATCCTCTAGATGTCCTGACTTACTTAGTTTGGCAAGCTACAGGTTTACCCAGAAATAAAGTGATGGGGATGGCTGGGGTATTAGATTCAGCTAGATTTGCCACTTTCATAGCTTTAGAATTAGGGGTTTTACCAGCTGATGTCAAAACAATGGTATTAGGTAGTCATGGCGATCTCATGGTTCCCCTATCCCGCTATACGACTGTTAACGGAATTCCAGTAACAGAATTATTGGATAGTACAACAATTGAGCGTCTGATCCATAGAACTCGTAATGGCGGAGCAGAAATCGTAGAATTAATGCAATCTGGAGGCGCATTTTTTGCGCCCGCTTCTGCTATTTCTTTGATGATAGAATCTATATTATTGGATCAATCACGCTTTTTACCAGTAGCAGCATATCTACAAGGTGAATATGGTTTGACAGATGTTGTAATTGGTGTTCCTTGTCGTTTAGGGAAGGGTGGTATTGAACATATTTTGGAATTAGATCTGGACAAGTCAGAACTTTCAACTCTACAAAATTCAGCTAAATCGGTGCAAGATATTCTCGCCAGTATCAATAGTTAACCAATTCTCAGGGAATATTGAAAAAACAATCTATATACTAGGGATGAGGAAACCTGAATTTTTTTCCGGCATATTTAGATAATGGAAGTGTGCCTATTCATAATTATTTTTGGTCACACTTCCATTATTTAAAATAATCTTCGCAAAAGTCAATGGGGTTTTCCATCTCTCTAAAGAATGAATTTTTTTTGAGGTTGCAGAACCAGAGGATAATTTTATACCAATTCTCATGATTCATTCTCTTCCAATTAAGTGATTAAATTGGAGGTAATTGGGATAGTCGATTTTGAGCATCCGATCTGGGCGATCATGAAGTTTAAATAACATCATTCTTCACCCCAGACGATCGCTTCCTGAATCTGGTTCATTTTTGCGATCGTTATATCAAAACTACGTGCTTCAATACCTAATTCCGGGCTAATATTTGCTAATGTCAGAGTTTGACACTTGGTTCTTTCATGATTACCATCTAATTTGACTAGCGCTTCTTCAGCAATATAGACTTTGACTTGTTCAGAGGATATTAACTCTTGTTCTAAATAACCTTCTACTTGAGCAATCTGCTTGAGATGAGATTTGTCTTGCTTAAGCATGATTAACGTATTCATTTCTTTAACGATGTAATCACTATGGGTAGTCATAAAAACCCTAATCCCCAGATTAACAAGTCGAGCGAAAAGACGCGCAATCCGACGCTGATTTTCTGGGTGTAAGGTTAGTTCAGGCTCGTCTACCATTAACAAATCCCCAAGTTTCGCCTCGTGTCTTAGATAAAAACCAATATCTAGCAAGGAACGTACAGCACTAGAACTTTCATCCATGGACAGCTTGATTTGTTTATTCTTAGGTATATAGTAAAGTTCATCAGTACTGGTGACAGTATACTCTCCACCAATGATATCGGCGAAATCATCTAGCACATCTTGATGATTTTCTGCCAAAACACTTTTCTTTTTAGCAGTGGTTTCAAGTTGTCGAGTAAATTCTACATTTGTCTTAATTGGTAGAGCGTAATCTTCATAAAAGAAAAATTCCATCGGGTCAATATTTCTGTTGGATTGACCTATTTCCTCCCACAAGCGATCGCGGACAAAATTTAATTCTTTGCGAAAAATAGCAGCACCGGTACGTTCGGCGCTGGCGATGAAAGGACGAGGAAACAGTTGGTCAAAAATAATGTCTTTGAGAGAATTAGCTATAATTAGTTTGAGGATATCTCTTGGTATTGTTATTTCATTTTTATCCACAAGCAAAGTGATGATTAGTTCTGTACTGTTTTCACTCTTGGTAATTGAGAATACTTCTGCACTACCAGATCTCATTGTTCGCTCAAACTTGCTTGACAAGCTAATATCTTGCATATTCAAGCTGAGTTCAAATTCTGTATCTTGAAATCTTTCTGCTGATGCTGCAAAAATCTTTGGTAATTGCTGAGTATACGCACGACAGCCTTTAACTATAATTTGTTCAGCCTGAGCAACATATTCTTTAATATCAATAGAAATTACCCCATGAGTTAGTAGTTGCTCAATTTTATCTGTATCAACTTCAATAAGTAATATCCGTTCCCAAGTATATAAAAAGCCAAATAGGGCATAAGTAGCGTAGGTTTTGCCAGTATTATTTCCACCGCAAATAATAGTCAAATCGCCCAGAGTGAATTCGGCTTGCTTTAAAGGTCCAAGGTTTTTGACTTTAATTTTCATGATTTTCTCCTCTGGCTTTCGCCCTACAACTTTCCTGATTTTTGTCAGGATTGACAATTCAGCGATCGCCTTCGGCGGGCGCTTTGCGCCATCGCCTCCATCGGGTATTCCGCGCCATCGCTTCTAGTCTAGATTTTCTCTGTTCTTGGTTGTAATCTGCAACCCTGAGTAACTTGTGTAGCTTTAGTCCTGTAGAAATGCTAAAATAAAATGGCTAAATAATCCTTCAAAAGCACCAATGGCAGCAAAAACTCTGATTTTCAGCAAGATTAATTACTAAGGATGAAATGTAGAGTTCTGTAATAATGCATTGGAAAGCTTTATCATTCTAACCGTGATCAACGACAATGCCTTTAATTAACATTATAAAGCAATTAGTTTATTGCCCATTAATAGCTCTGTTCATTTTAGCGTTAGCAGGATGTGACAATCTCAATCAACCTCTAAACAAAAATATCCAAATGAGATTAGATGGTGGTGGAAGCTTCCTGAAATCGCCAAAAGCTGTAACTGATCAAGTTCCCAAAACTCAAGTTCAGAATCTGCAAAATCTTCATCCTGTAAAAATGCTAGGCGCAAAAAAATCTCTAGATTTGGTCTGGAAACTCCCACAAGTACAGCACAAGGCTAGAGAAATAGAGGAACTTTCCCAAGGGAGTATACAGGTTACATCTACAGTTGATAGCGTTCCTCAGCCAAATCAGCCCTACTATATAGTTAGGGTGTATGAAAATCATCCAGATAAAAGCACAAATACTATTTATTGGTTCCGTGTCTCAAATCCCAGTGGGATGATCGAACCTCTAGATTTAATTAACGATAAATTTATACCTTTAGCAAAATGGAATCCTGATGGAATCTAATCCCTGGAAACATAAACCTTGGTGGTGTCAGCCTTGGTCAATAGTTTTGACAACTCTCACATTAATTATTGGTAGCTGGTTGCTATGGAAGATAATTTGGCTTACTGTGCTAATTGCTATACCAGTATTAATATGGATGAGTTTCTTCTTGTTTATCTGGCCAAGGCTGATGGTGCAAAATAGCATCTTAGAGCCAGAATCTTCCCAAGATGGACGTTAAGCAAAGATTTTTTCTAATCTACTACCTGCTGTCCGTGACTGCGTGGATCTTCCTGGCTATTATTTTCCATTAATCTAGCAGAGAATTTAGAAGTTTTCCCACTGGTTTGAGTATAAGGGAGGGGAGAATCTGCTAGCAAGGCCGCTATATTACTGGACATAATATTATGGGGTAGATCACCGACAGCTTCCGTCACAGTTTCACCTGATTTTCCCAGAAAGACAAAATGAGGTATACCATCTACCTGATATTTCTGCATTTCTGGTAGCCATTTAGTGTTATCCACATTCAACATGACAAAGTTTAACTGGTTACTATACTCTTGTCTTAACTTAGCCATATCCGGTGCTAATCTTTGACAGACTGTACACCAATTTGCATAAAATTCCATTAATGTGGGTTTACCATTGCTCAAGGCTATTTCCAATGGTGTAGAGGCTTGCTCTAAGCGGGTCAGAGAGACTGAAGTTGATTCTGTTCTCAGTCCTAAAAATAAGCTAACGCCAAGGATAATTGCCACAATGGCAATAAGAAAATTTCTTGTTCGGTTCAGAATGGGGAAACTCACAGGTTGATCTGCGCTCATAACAAACTCTCGGCTGATGCTTAAGTGGTTTTAATATAACTTAACATAACATAATATAACATACTAATATATAGTTTACCTGTTTCTCCCTCTACATATCCTCCATGATCATTTATGAAAAAACGAGTCACACTCACTTTTCCCAGACGTGTTGTACAAATGCCAGTTACCTATAGGTTAGCTAGAGATTTCAATGTTGCTGCTAATATTATCCGCGCCCAAGTCGCACCTAATCAAGTTGGTAAGTTGGTAGTGGAACTATCGGGAGATATTGACCAGTTAGACGCAGCGATTGATTGGATGCGATCGCAAAATATCAATGTTTCCCATAGCTTAGGAGAAATTACGATTAATGAGGATACATGTGTTGATTGCGGATTGTGTACAGGTGTTTGTCCCACCGAAGCCCTGACCCTCAACCCAGAAACCTATAGACTCACCTTCACCCGTTCGCGCTGTATTGTTTGTGAACAGTGCATTCCCACATGTCCGGTACAGGCTATTTCTACCAATCTCTGACAATCAGAGGTAAACAGATTACAGATGAGCAAGCGAAATTACAGTGTTAATGGGGTGAATAACAATATTTTTAGTTGGAATGTATGGGTGAATTTTGCAGTTAAATTATTGATTTGATCAAAATTATTTAATCTCAAGATAGAATTATAAAATCCCATCTATAAATTAGTTACAGGATATAAATTAAGCATGTGGAAATTATATCAGTGGGAGTTATCCCAGTATGGATGAAAAAGCTCTAGAATATCGCAAAATTGAAGTTACTCCAGGAAATCGTCAATTAAACAAATAAAATGGATTCGGGACAACCATTAGGTTCAGTTATTCAAGGTTCGCTGACTGGGGGTTTAGAAATTAGATTACACCCAGATATCTCTGTGGAAGATATGCGGGTAGGTAAGTTTTTAGTAGTTCAGGGGGTGCGATCGCGCTTTTTCTGCATATTGACAGATGTGGCTTTAGGCACGGCTAACGCTCGAATTATTGCTAACCCTCCCAGTTGGGAAGATACTTTTTTACGAGAGATTTTAGCTGGAAGTGGGGTATACGGAACGATTAACTTAGCACCAATGTTGATGTTCACCCCTGAATCTTTAGAATCTTTAGACTCTGGGAATGGTAAAGTGATCAATCCTGCTAATTTCGCAGCTACTGGTTTAGCATCCTTTCAACCCCAAACCAGTACGACAATGGAATTACTACCTGTGAAAACCATTCCCAGTCACTTCAGCCAAGTTTACGAAGCTAACGTTACGGACTTTCGCCGAGTATTTGGTTGGGAAGACGACCCCGAAAGGAAAAACTTCTCCATTGGTAAACCGCTGGATATGGACGTTCCTGTTTGTATTGATTTAAACCGGTTTGTCGAACGGAGTAATGGGATATTTGGCAAATCTGGGACTGGGAAATCTTTCCTGACTCGGTTACTTCTGGCGGGTGTAATTCGCAAAAACGTAGCTGTCAGCTTAATTTTTGATATGCATTCAGAATATGGTTGGGAGGCTGTAGCTGAAGGTAAAAATGTAAACACGGTTAAAGGTTTGAAACAGTTATTTCCCGGTAAAGTTGAGGTATATACTCTTGACCCAGAAGCAACTAAACGTCGGGGAGTGCGCGATGCTCAAGAACTTTATCTCAGCTATCAGCAAATTGAAATTGAAGACATTAAGTTATGTAGCCGAGACCTAGGACTATCAGAAGCTGCTTTAGACAACGCTAATATTTTGTATAACGAATTCCAGAAAGATTGGATTATTCAATTACTCAATATGACTAATGAAGATATTGAGATGTTTTGCGATGAAAAACGTGGACACAAAGGCTCAATTATGTCTTTACAGCGCAAGTTATTGCGTCTAGATGGATTAAAGTACATGCGTGCGGTTTGTCCGCAAAATTATATCAATAAGATTTTGCAATCTTTAGAAGCAGGGAAAAATGTTGTTGTTGAGTTTGGTACGCAATCAAATATGCTTTCATATATGTTAGTGACAAATATGATCACTAGACGTATTCATGAACAATATGTGAAAAAAGCTGACAGATTTTTGCAAAGCAAAAATCCTTTAGATCGGCCTATTCCGCTGATGATTACCATAGAAGAAGCTCATCGTTTCCTTGACCCAGGCGTAGTCCAAAGTACAATTTTTGGGACGATCGCGAGAGAATTGCGCAAATATTTTGTCACCCTTTTGATAGTTGATCAACGTCCCTCAGGGATAGATAATGAGATTATGTCTCAAATTGGTACGCGAATCACGGCTCTGCTCAACGATGAAAAAGATATTGAGGCTATTTTTACCGGTGTGTCTGGTGCTAGCAGTCTGCGCTCAGTCCTAGCTAAGTTAGATTCCAAACAACAAGCCTTAATTTTAGGTCATGCTGTACCAATGCCTGTTGTAGTTCGTACCCGTCCCTATGACGAAGAATTTTATCGGGAAATTGGTGATGTAGCATGGGAGGAAAAATCAGATGCAGAAGTTTTTGCAGCTGCCAAACTAGCTAGATCTGATTTGGGATTTTAACAGGGGTTTCTCTCCAAAGAGGGATAATACCCCATGAATCTGGAGTCAGCAGTTCGGTTATCCCACTGGAACAAGGCAACACCAGATAGGGTTTCTAACGTCACTATAGATGTAGTTGAGATATAGGAAATCACAAGTAAATTTCAAAAACTCATCCATTTGGCTTTACGATAGAAAGATTTATCTAAACCACTTTACTATGGGCGTATTTTATCCTAACATAAAGGAAAGAAGAACTCATATTGACTTCATATTTTAAGGTTGCCGTTAGCAAAGAAGAGCAAAGACCAGAAAACCTTTTGCATTCTTGAACGGGGTGGGGAAACTCATCTTGAGGGACTATCGTCTGCAAGTTGAAGAGGTACATGTGAGGTATTTAATCAAGTCTCTCATTCATGTAGATGTGCATACCACCATAGTCAATTAACCCTTGTTGAAAAATATTCCTGGCGTTTCGGGAGTAGAGGATAACGCACTAATGCCTATTTTAACCACCCAAACTGAAAATAATAGTACCAAGTTCACGGCTGATATGGTGCGAACCTATCTGCGAGAAATTGGTCGCGTACCGCTGCTGAATCGTGAGCAAGAGATTGTTTACGGTAAGCAGGTACAACAAATGATGTCGCTGTTAGAAGCTAAAGAATCTCTCAGGAGAGAATTGGATCGCCAGCCAAGTTTGCTAGAATGGGCTGCTCATGTGAATCAAGGGGAAAGCCAAATCCAGCAAACACTCCTCTTAGGTAAACGAGCCAAGCAAAAAATGATTGAGGCGAATTTACGCCTAGTGGTAGCGATCGCCAAAAAATACCAAAAGCGAAACATGGAATTTTTGGACTTGATCCAGGAAGGAACCTTAGGACTAGAAAGGGGAGTGGAGAAATTCGATCCGATGAGGGGTTATAAGTTCTCTACCTATGCCTATTGGTGGATTCGCCAAGCAATTACCAGAGCGATCGCCCAACAAGGACGGACAATTCGTCTACCAATTCATATCACCGAAAAGCTGAACAAAATTAAAAAAGTGCAGCGAGAATTGGCTCAAAGATTTGGGCGATCGCCTACACCCACAGAAATTGCCAAAGAATTAGATCTAGAACCTGCACAAATTCGGGAATATCTGAATATGGCGCGTCAGCCGGTTTCGCTGGATATACGAGTAGGGGATAACCAGGATACCGAATTGCAAGAAATGCTGGAAGATGAAGGTCCATCACCAGAACATTACACGACACAAGAATTCTTGCGTCAAGACTTGAACAATCTGTTAGCGGAATTGACTCCTCAACAAAGAGAAGTAGTTGCTCTCCGCTTCGGTTTAGAAGATGGTAATGAAATGTCCTTAGCTAAAGTAGGGGAACGGTTAAATCTCAGCCGAGAACGCGTGCGTCAATTAGAGCATCAAGCTCTGGCTCACTTACGTCGTCGTCGCGGTAATGTCAAAGAGTACGTTGCTAGCTATAGAAAGATTTTGGTAATCAGCCTCCCGCTCCTGGGGGGCAATTTTTTGTGTTAGGTGTCATTTAATCAAAAATAGGTTTACATTTAAGAAGTATGTTATCCAAGACTACTGGAAAGGCTTCTGCCCAACGTTCAAAGTGTAAGTAATTGAGAAAACAATGACAGATGATACTATCATTCTAGATAGACATACTTATGAAGCTTGGCAAAGGGAACTACAAGAACTACGTCAAGCAGTCAAAATTTTAACAGAATCAACCGATACTGGGGCAAAGGAAGCAGCCAAAGCGGTTACGAAAATAGTGACTCCGGAAAAAAAGGCAGAAACGAAATTAAACCACCTACATGTACATCTAGAGTCAATAATTGCGGAACGAGCAGATGATTTGATCGAGACTGAACATAAGCAAGCAGAGCAAGAACGACAAATATTAATTTCCTTAATTGAAAATAGCAGTGACTTCATTGGTATTGCTGATATGACAGGAAAACCAATTTTTGTGAACAAAGCAGGACTTAAACTAGTTGGACTAGAAAGCTTAGAATCGCTGAAAGGTTTACATATCAATGACTTTTTACCACCAAAAGAGCAAGCTTTGCATAATGAATATATTTTGCCTGTATTTAGAGATACTGGTATATGGCGGGGCGAATTTTGCTTTCGTCATTTTCAAACCGGTGAAAGTATCCCTGTCGATTACAATAGCTTTTTAATCAAGCATCATCAGACTGGAGAACCTTTGGGATTAGCCACAATTACGCGTGATATCCGCCAACGTAAACAAGTAGATGCGAAGTTACAAGAACAAGAGCAATTCTTACGCAGTATTTTTGAAGGTTGTGGACAAATAATATTTGTAGTTGATATTGTAGAAAACGGGGAATTTCGTTACAGTGGGTGGAATTCTCTAGCCGTAGAGTTAACAGGAATTAATCAAAGCCAAATAATTGGTAAAACTCCCAAAGATGTATTTGGTCTTGTTGAAGGTGACTTAGTATATCAAAACTATAAGAATTGTCTAAAAGCTGGTAGAAGTATCACATATGAGGAATGCTTAACTTTTAAAGGTGAGTTGACTTGGTGGTTGACCATACTTAACCCTTTGAGGAAAGATGGAGGTCAAATATTTCGCCTAGTAGGAACAACGCTGAATATTACAGAGCATAAAAATGCACTAGAAGCACTGAAAGCCAGTCAACACTTTGTGGAAAGTATTTCTGACTCTTCTCCTAACATCCTCTATATTTACGACCTAGAAGAACAACGCAATGTCTATACAAATCGAGAAATAACTACTGTACTCGGTTATCCTCAAACTGAAATCCAGCAGATGAAACCATTGGATATTCGTAAACTTATCCATCCACAAGATAGGATTAAATTAAAAGATAGGCTAGATAAATTTGCTACTGCTAAAGATGGAGAAATTTTCGAGTTTGAATTTCGAGTCAAACAAGCAAATGGTGAATGGTTTTGGTTATACTCGCGAGAAACAGTATTTAGTCGTAACGCTGATGGAAAAGTCAAGCAAATTCTTTGTGTAGCAACGGATATAACTCAGCGAAAAGCAGATGAGGACAAATTGCAGCAGCAAACCAAAAACTTACAAGAAGCGCTGAAAAATCTGCAAGCTACTCAAGTCCAACTGATTCAAAGTGAAAAAATGTCCTCAATCGGTAATATGGTCGCGGGTATTGCTCATGAAATTAATAATCCCATCAATTTTATTCATGGTAATTTGATTCCTGCGAGTGAATATATCCGAGATTTAATGGATATAATAGCACTTTATCAAGTATATTTTCCCGATCCTCCAGTAGCAATCCAAGAAAAAATTGCAGAGGTTGAGCTCGATTTTGTCACAGAGGATTTAAATAAAATCATTCAGTCTATGAGTGTAGGTACAGAGCGTATCAGAGAAATTGTACTTTCATTGCGGAACTTCTCCCGTTTGGATGAAGCAGAATGCAAACAAGCGAATATCCATGATGGAATTGACAATACCTTAATGATCCTACAAAACCGTCTCAAATCCAAACCAAGTCATCCAGAAATTTTTGTGATCAAAGATTACGGTAATATCCCCTTGATTGATTGCTATCCCGGTCAACTCAATCAGGTATTTATGAATATTCTCAGTAATGCTATTGATGTTTTAGAAAACCCATCTTTAGGAAGATCAGGCGAAATTCATATTACCACAGAAATTCTTAAACAAGACTATATAACTATTCGGATATCAGATAACGGTTCTGGGATTCATCCAGAACATATATCTAAATTATTTGACCCTTTCTTCACTACGAAGGAAATCGGAAAGGGTACAGGGCTTGGTTTATCAATTAGTTATCAAATCGTGGTAGAGAAACATCGAGGTAAATTATATTGTGATTCAACACCAGGTGTAGGAACGCAATTCGTGATCGAAATTCCCATAACTCAACCAGAAGCTCTCTTGTAAACAAGTGCTGTCTATACCAGTATTACCTTGTAATCCACCAGTATGAATCAGTAGTAGGCGAGAACCAGAAGAGAAGAAACCCTTTTGGAGTAAGTCCATGATACCATAAAACATCTTCCCTGTATATATATAATCTAGAGGTATACCATGCTCATCTGCAAACTTTTGGCAAAATGCCATTAATGCGGGTTTAACTTTGCCATATCCGCCAAAGTGATAATTACAAACCAACTTCCAAGGAGCCAGAAATCTACCCGATGAGAATTTATGGTTAGCTAAATAGTTTTTTCCCAGGCGATCGCACTCATCCACAAGAAATTCACCACCTTTTAACACAGGAAAACCCATAACCATTTGTTGCTGATGTAACGAGAGCGCCAAACCGACTAATGTAGTAGCTGTCCCACAAGGAACACAGATAATATTGAATTCTTCCACTCCGGGTAATTCCTGGAGTATTTCTGTGCAACCTTGAACACCATAAAGATTAGCGCCACCTTCAGGTATAATAAAGACTTCACCGAATCTTTCTTTTAGTTGTTCGTGTAACTCTACTGTTGCTCTTTGACGATAGGTTTTTCGATCTAAATATACAAGCTCCATTTGCTGAGAAACAGCAAACTGTAGCGTAGCGTTTAAAGGTAATCTCTCTTCACCACGAATCACACCAATAGTCCGCAAACCAAACAAGTTACCAGCCGCAGCAGTAGCGAAGATATGATTAGAGTAAGCACCGCCAAAAGTAAGTATTGTAGTGTTTCTTTGCGCCTCTGCTGCTAATAGATTATATTTAAGTTTAAACCATTTATTTCCATTAATATAAGGATGTATTAAGTCCAAACGTAAGACATGTATTTCTATATTTGCTCGCTGGGCGATGAAACTTTTGATTTGCTGTATAGGTGGAAGATGAAAATTCGACAGCATTAATAATTATTGCTACTAACTTAAAGCATGACAGTTATGGTAATAGAGAAGAGTAAAATCCCCCTAATTATAATCTTAATTATGGGTATTTTACTGTTCCCCCTTCCATCTTAATTGATTATTTAAATTTCCAGGTGCAAGGTATCAGTTATACTCAATCCCGTGTTTATTTATGATGTTTAACGTCGTTAATAGCACCTTGAGTTGCTTTTATTGCATCATTAATATGTTTAAGGGATTTTTGTTTCAACCCGTGAGCAGTTGGATCGTCTTCCTCTCGTGCTACATCAGATTTGGCTTTTTTCAGGATTTGCAATGCTTTGCGTAATCTTCCCTCACGCTTTTTGGGAACATCAATTTTTGGATGGTCATTCAAGTTTTTGCCATCATCAATTGATGCTTGTTTGATATCATTAATAGCAGCCTCGATTTGCTGAATAGCTACATCTTCTTGCCCACTAACTACTGCATCACCTGGTCGATGTTCTTCCAGCCACCGTGCGGTACGTAGATCACTGAGCGCATGTAAATAATAAGGATGTTTTCCTGGTAAATCAGCATAGGCAGATCCACAAGTAGTCATCAAACTGTTACCTAAAACTACTGCTACTACACCTGTAAAGATACTAATTGCACCAATTTTTTGCTTGATCATATGTTTTAGTAGGAAACTCAAATACAATTTTTTAGACACTCTGATTTCACCAAAGGTTCAAAAAATAGTGTCATAAAGTTTATCGTTTAACTATATTGCCAGGAAATTCAATTGTATCTTTTATGTCTAATAATTACTGACTTAAGTAGGTAGGAGTGGGAAAACTTTAATTTTCCCACTTCCTATGATCTCAGTTGGCTAGTAACAAGGCTTAAAATGTAAACGTTCGGACTGTCAATTAACGAGACTTAGCTCCTACTCTACTTTCACCACCCTTAGCTTCCTGTAACAAATGTGGTGTCATCTGTTCCAGTTTTTGTAACATCTGTTCCTCTTGTTGTAAATTTTGCTGTAGTAACTGTACAATTTGCTTTTGATCCATATGCTCTGCGGCTTGAATTAAACAGTTATAACAAGAGATTTCTACTTGCTCTACTTTTAGTTGTCCTTCAATAAGGATCAATTCGGCGATTTTAGGACTATCAGCCGCTAAAAGTAGCAGTTTTTGAGTGTCACTGATAGCCCCAGCAGCAGTTTCCGAATTAATCCTCTGTGGTTGCTGTCCCAACGCGTTAAACACTTGTTCTAGATTCCGAATTTGCTGTTCAGTTTCCCTAATATGTGTTTCTAGCGCAGATTTGAGTTGATTATTTTGACAACATTGCCACATCATCTGCTGTGCTTCTAAAAACCGGTGTTCGGCATCATATGCTATACCTACTTCACAGACGAACATTTCACGTACATTTGTGATTTTCTTGGTACCTGGGCGTTCAGTCGCTTGAACCATTTGAGTTCTCCTGAAGATCTAACATTGATTTGACATTGATTTGACATTGATTTGACATTGGTTTGACGCTGATTTGATACTGTACTTCAGCGTCACTCATCCAAAATTACTTTTACTTTGAGTCTCTTTGCTTCATACCTGAGACATAGTTAAATGTTAAATCTAATTGTTAAGTTGAACACATTGTTTGTATTCTGCTGTTCCCAAACAATTTGAGTTAAACTAAATATAACTTAACAATCTACTCATAAAAGAAATGGCTGCTTTGAGCTTACAGGAAATTTCTGCACAACTAGAAAGTCCCAACTTGCGCGATCGCATGGTAGCTCTTGCCAACTTGCGCGATATTCCCGCAGAAGATGCGGTTCCTTTAATTACAAAAGTACTAGAAGATGAATCCTTACAACTGCGTTCAATGGCAGTTTTTTCTTTAGGTATCAAGCAAACACCAGATTGCTACTCTATACTAGTGAGAATTTTGGAGACTGACCCAGACTACGGTATCCGGTCTCATGCTGCTGGAGCTTTAGGATATTTAGGTGATGTTCGTGCTTTGGCTGCATTATCCAGAGCTTTTTACGAAGATACAGATTGGCTAGTCCGGTTTAGTGCTGCTGTAGCTTTAGGTAATATCAAAGACCCTCGCTCTAGTGAAATACTCATGCGAGCACTGGATAGCCCAGAAGTTGTGATTCAACAAGCTGCTATTTCTGCTTTAGGTGAAATCAAAGCAGTTCAAGCAATTGATAGCATTCTCAGATTTACGCAATCAGAAGATTGGTTAACTAGACAACGTTTAGCGGAAGCTTTAGGCGATTTACCTCATCCTAAAAGTAACTCAGCTTTGCGATATCTGCTCAAGGACAACCATCCCAATGTGGCTGAAGCTGCTAGGATCTCTCTGCAAAGACTGCTAAACACTAAAGACTCAGAGTAGTTTTTAATAATTATAGATGGGAATCAAACACTGATTTTTCCCAGATTACTCTAGTAGGATCGTTTAATTGATGAACATTGAAGAATTTTTTGCCTTAAGTGCGGGTAAATGGTTTTCCCATCGGACTAGCCACCATCTGGCTTTTAAACAATCTGAAGATGGTAAATCTGATATTACTATCGAAATGCTAGCAGCAGACCATCCAGAAGTAGTTCAACTTTGTCAACAGTATGAAATTAACCCCCAAGCAGCCTCCTGTGGAGCCAGGGTTACCTGGAACGGTACTATGGAGTGGGATGAGGAAAAACATACTGGTTCTACTGTTTTGGTCACGATACCTGACCCACATAGCCCAAAGGAAGGTAAACTGCTCAGAGAAATGGGCTATGCGGAAAAAGCTCCGGTAGCTGGAACTTATAAAATGGGTGATGACGACGCTCTGACGTTAGTTACCGAATATGAAACCATGTGGTCTGAAGAAAGGCTATGGTTTGCTAGTCCTAATTTGCGGATGAGGGTAAGTATTCTTAAACGCTTTGGGGGATTTAGTATGGCGAGCTTTACTTCGGAAATTCGGACTGGTGGGTTTCCCGCCAATGTTCAGGCGACGGAAACAGTTGCTCCCACGACCGCTTAAGTGAAAACTGCGGATTGGGTAGGGGCGCAATACCAGCCCCTACTAACTAAACAACAAACGAGCAAAAAACTGAGGTAATGGGATAACAATCAATACCAATAAACCCAGAGTTAATAGTCCCAAAAGGTCGCGGCGATTATCTAATCCTGTAACATCATTCAGGGCTGGTTCGTCTATTATGGGAATGAAGAAGAAGACAATAATTGTCCAAATCCAAAATTCCCCTTTGATTAAGGACAGTAGAAGTAACAAAAAGCGAGAAATTTGACCAATGATCATCGCAGTACGTTGACCAAACATGGCATGTACAATGTGACCTCCATCTAATTGACCTACTGGGATTAAGTTCAATGCTGTAACAATTAAGCCCAAAAATCCAGCGATCGCTATAGGATGTAGATCGATCGCTGAATTTAATTTTAATTGACTTCCTAGGGCTAACTTGGCTAGTAAGGCTAATAAGAGAGAATATTTGGGGTCAAGGGCTTTGGGGTTGATCGCATCCGGCTCAACTCTCATCGAGACTACTTCGGAATGAGCTAAACCCCATAAAAGTAGTGGTAAAGTAACGATAAAACCGGCAATTGGTCCAGCTATACTTATGTCAAATAAAGCCTTGCGGTTAGGTGTAGGACTGCGCATCTGAATAAACGCACCAAAGGTTCCCAAGAAAAAGGGAACTGGAATAAAGTAAGGTAGTGTGGCGCGAATCTTATAGAATCTAGCTGTTAAATAATGACCGAGTTCATGAATACCTAGAATGCTGATTAATCCTAAAGCGTAGGGTAGCCCTTTCAACGCTAAAGTGAAATTATTCTCTAGGCTTTTTACATCAATACCAGCAAATTTTATCCCCGCTATAGTAGTGGTGATTAAAGTCATCAACAGTAGTAGCAGGGCTATTCCCGGATGGGTTAATTTTTCTTTGTCTCGATTCTCACTTTGTCTGGCTAATTGAGTATTGGGAACTAAGACAAAGAAAGGTTGATTATTCAGACCTTCTTGGAATATTAGTAGAAAGCGATCGCCAAATTGCGTTTCTATATTTGCCTTGACTTGCTGATAAGCAGTGTGAGACGAAGCGCGTAATTGACCTCGACAGATGACAGCTTGTGGTCGATACTCAATATTCTGAATATAATACACAGACCAAGGAAAACAGTTGCGTAACTGAGTTTCTTCCACTTTGGCGATCGGGCGTATTGGTTCCGATTGTACAGAGGGAAGATTAGTTGGTGGTAAAGTTGTGGCTGATTGTTTTTCCACTAAGTTACGTCGTCCCCAGTGAAATAAACTCCAATATAAGAACAAGCAAATAATTGACGGCCAGATAATAATCGCTGTGGGAGGTGGTACTTTTAACCCATACTTCAGTGTCCAAGTACTCAAGATAAATGCTGGTATCATTAATACTAACCAGAGCAACCATACTGGCGTTCGGGTAATACGGGCAACACTGCGCTCAACTATTAGATAGGTAGCTAGCCCCAATACCAATAAAAGAAGGAACCAAAATGCCATGTTATCTTCACTAATTTTGACAAAACACCCTGTCCATAGTCGGTTCAATACAGTACCAGTCTAGAATATGACAAATTCACCAAAAAATGCGCCAAAAAATCTTAATTTTGCCGAAATTGCCCCAGAAAAAACAACAGTCTTTAAATCTTTAACTCTGAGATCCTTGTACAAGAACCAGAAGCTTATCTACTTCCAGGCTTAACCTTATCGACCTATGGCCCTTGAATTTACTCTAGATTCCACAATACAAATATTCTGGACTCCTGGTCATTCTCCTGGCTCATCTTGTCTATACTATCGCAAATTTGGTGGTGTACTATTTTCTGGTCGCCATTTAGTGCCCAATCGCATCCGTCAATAGAGCCATTGCTGCTTGATATTGAAGATCTGCTTCCGTAGCTATTTGTCCAGGGGTAATTGCTGTTTGAGGAACTATTTTGTTTGGTTGTATACCCAATTTATTGATATCTCGATGGAGAGGAGTTTCATATCTAGCAATTGTTACCGCTAATCCAGCACCATTTGATAACTCAAACAGCGACTGGATTAAGCCTTTACCAAAAGTTTTCTCACCAACTAATTGAGCGCGACCATTATCCTGTAGTGCGCCAGCCAAAATTTCACTAGCGCTAGCAGTACCTTGGTTGACTAAAACAACTAAAGGGTCTTCTGTCATAGCTGGTACAAATGCATTAACAGTCTCTTGAGTTCCGCGACGATTAACTGTATGGACTATAATATTACCGGGATTTAACCACAGACGAGCCACTTCGATTCCCGCGCTTAAGAGTCCTCCAGAATTATTGCGTAAATCTAGAATATAGCCAGTTGCTCCTTTTTTTTCTAAAATGGAGATAGCATTGGTTAATTCAGATGCAGCATTAGCATTGAATTGACTCAATCGGATATAACCAATACCCGGTTTTCCCTGGGAAGAATCTAGTCGCGCTATTACAGGATTCAGAGAAATCCGATCACGTACTAATTTAACTTCCCATGGCAGAGCTTCCCCTTCCCTCAGAATGGTCAAAGTCACAGAGCTCCCAATCGGACCACGCATCTGCGCAGCAGCTTGATCGAGAGTGAGATTTTCTGTAGGTAAGTCGGCAATTTTCAGAATGCGATCGCCCGGTTTGATTCCGGCTTTCTCGGCTGGAGAATCAGCAATGGGCGAAATTACCGTTAATTGATGAGTTTGAGCATCTATGGCTATTTGTAACCCCACACCCATCAGTTCGCCACTTGTATTTACCTGTAAACTACGATATTGCTCTGGATTGAGAAACCGAGTATAGGGATCGCCCAAGGTTTTGAGCATCTTCTCGACTGCTGCATAAGCAATTTCTAAGTTTGGTAAAGGGGTTTTTAAGATTTTTTCCCGCACCACTCCCCACTCCTGATGGTTGAAAGTGGTATCTAGATAAGAACGGTTAACAATTCGCCAAACTTCAGCAACTAACTTCTGCTGTTGTGTCAAAGCTAAAGCTGGCTGAATAAAAGCGTTAAAACACAAGCAAAGAGCTAATAACCAGATAAATCCTCGACGCAAAAACCCTTGATTCATGAACCCCATGTGCAATTCCTACAAAAAAACAATTTTCTCTAGTTGACTTATCGGCACTTTTTTGATGAAATCTCTCTCTCGATTATGTTACTTTTTTTATAGATAGAGTTGTACTACTCCAATCAAATGTTTCGGTCAAGCTCATCCATCAGATTCTGCTAACTAAGCGATAAGATCTAATATAGTTGACCGATTACGCAAAACCGTTGGGACTCAAAATAGTAGTTTGAGTTGAGGGAGTCTTGTCAGAGTTAAAATTTGCGTTAGGATTTGCGTTAAAACTTGCTCTGACTAAGCGCAATACATTACATATTGATTTACAGAGCATGGAATAGAGGATTAAATTTCCACAAAGATTTAATTACTCTGTTTTAGCGCCGCACTTTTTGTGAAAATCCCAAAATTCCTCTTGGGAGATCGAACAACCGTCACTGATTTTTAGGAAATCGAGATTGTATGGCTAATGTTTACGACTGGTTTGAGGAACGCTTAGAATTACAAGCGATCGCCGAGGACATCACTAGCAAATATGTTCCGCCTCATGTCAACATTTTTTACTGTTTGGGTGGAATTACCCTGACTTGTTTTTTGATCCAGTTTGCGACTGGATTTGCTATGACATTCTACTACAAACCAACAGTAGCAGAAGCTTTCTCTTCTGTACAGTACATCATGAACGAGGTCAGCTTTGGTTGGTTGATCCGTTCCATTCATCGTTGGTCTGCCAGTATGATGGTGCTAATGATGATTTTGCATGTATTCCGAGTGTACTTGACTGGTGGCTTCAAAAAACCCCGGGAACTTACCTGGGTAAGTGGTGTCATCCTAGCAGTAATTACTGTTTCCTTCGGCGTGACTGGCTATTCCCTACCTTGGGATCAAGTTGGTTACTGGGCTGTAAAAATTGTTAGTGGTGTACCAGAAGCAATTCCTGTAGTGGGGGTTTTAATTTCCGACCTACTCCGGGGAGGTTCTAGTGTTGGTCAAGCAACATTAACTCGTTACTACAGTGCGCACACTTTTGTCCTACCTTGGTTAATTGCTGTGTTCATGTTGTTCCACTTCTTGATGATCCGCAAACAAGGTATTTCTGGTCCTCTTTAATGGGAGAAGGTATTTAATTTATGGGAACACAAAAAAAACCCGACTTGAGCGATCCTAATTTAAGAGCTAAACTAGCTCAAGGTATGGGTCATAACTATTATGGTGAACCTGCTTGGCCTAACGATTTGTTGTATATTTTTCCTGTTGTGATTATGGGTTCTTTCGCTTGTGTTGTTGCTCTAGCCGTGCTAGACCCAGCAATGACTGGTGAACCAGCAAATCCTTTCGCTACACCATTGGAAATTTTGCCAGAATGGTATTTATATCCAGTCTTCCAAATTCTCCGCTCAGTACCTAATAAATTGTTAGGGGTATTGGCTATGGCTTCCGTACCCTTGGGTTTAATTCTCGTTCCTTTTATTGAGAACGTGAATAAGTTCCAAAATCCTTTCCGTCGCCCAGTAGCAACAACAGTATTCTTATTCGGTACTCTTGTTACCATATGGTTGGGATTAGGTGCTGCATTCCCACTAGATAAGTCCTTGACGTTGGGGTTATTCTAATCGGTAGGGGGGTTCTTGAGTTCAAGAGCTCCCTCAATAACAGATAATGGCTTTTTAGATTATTTATTTTAGGTCAAGGTCAGTGCTTAGCATGATGCTCCAAGACCGTCTGACGGTAGAGAGTCACGTAAGATTCTTTGAAAAAGTCCAGGTATGGTTTGAGGATTTTTGCTTCAAATATTTACCTCAGCATGGTTGGCCTAACTGCCAACGTTCTTATCGTAACCTTAATCTGGCATTAGCGGAAAGTTTTACAAATGTGGTTCGCCACGCTCACCGGGATTTACCGCCAGAAACGCCAATAGAGATCGAAGTAACGTTATGGATAAACGACCGATTGGAGATTAAGATTTGGGATTACGGAAAACCGTTTGACCCAGGTACTATACCTGAACCCGAACCGGGTACTTTACAAGTAGGTGGGTATGGATGGTATTTAATAAGACGCTCAGTAGACTATTTTATTTACGAGCGCTCCCCTGATAACAGGAATTGCTTACGGATTGGTGAGTTTTACCAAAAGAGCAATACTAAAAGCTAAATTTTTGCCAAAACCAAATATGACTCCTATACTTTGATTTATGCGTTGAATAATGTTGAATAATACTGAAAATCCTAATTAATTAATTAATCAAGTAAGAAATCCTATTATGTCAGGTAATGAATTTAACAAAAAAAGTAGCCAAATTGATCACGTATTCGTGTTTTTAGAAGTTTTTCGCCAGGAAGGTGGTATTCAATCATATGTTAAAGATATCTTTCGTGCTTACTCGCAATTAAAGCCAGATTACAAAGCAGAGGTATTTTTACTGAGGGATAGTGCTGATTGTGATAATCCTTTTGTCTCAAATAATTTAAAGTTTCACTATTTTTCGGGCGGGTCTCCTATATTATCTAGATTAAAACTCGCACTAGCCTTATGCTTATGTTTACTGGGAAAACGACCAAAACAGGTTTTTTGTGGTCATATTAATTTAGCAACATTGGTTCAAATCCTCTGCTGTCCTTTAAATATACCTTATACTGTTCTCACTTATGGCAAAGAGGTTTGGCAATTATTACCACCTTTAAAGCGCCAAGCATTAGCTGCTGCTGCTGCAATTTGGACAATTAGCCGATATAGTCGAGATTGTGCTTGTTTAGCTAATAATCTTGACCCTAGTAAAATATATCTGTTACCTTGCGCTATTAATGGTCATGCTTTTACTCCTGGGACAAAATCACCCGAACTAGTACAAAAGTATCAGTTAAACAATGCTCAGGTATTGCTTACCGTAGCCCGATTATGGTCAGGAGATATATATAAGGGAGTGGATGTTACTATTAGAGCCTTACCCCAAATCATTCGGACTTTTCCACAGGTAAAGTATTTAGTGATTGGTCGGGGTGATGACAGTCCACGACTAGCTCAGTTAGCCGAAGATTTAGGTGTGGGAGATCGCGTAGTTTTTGCCGGATTTGTCCCTACAGAACAACTACCAGAACACTACCGCCTAGCCAATGCTTACATTATGCCTTCTCAAGAAGGTTTTGGGATAGTTTACTTAGAGGCTATGGCTTGTGGTATACCTGTGCTGTCGGGTGATAGTGATGGCTCCTCTGACCCTCTACAAGATGGTAAATTAGGTTGGCAAGTTCCACACCGCGATCCAGACTCAGTAGCAGCAGCCTGTCGAGAAATTCTCCAAGGAGATGACATCCGCTGTCATGGTTCTTGGCTCAGACAGCAGGTATTAACTACTTTTGGTGTAGAGGCTTTCCAAAAACATCTGCAAGATTTATTACTTATTTGACTATAATCTCCCAAAATCCAAATTACTCATGACTAATAATTGCGATTAAGAATCGCTATCCTAATAAGTAAAGTAAAATAAATTTCAGACATGAGCCTAAAGAATTTGCAAATAACTCTTGAGCTTCTGCGCCCTTGGCTCACATTTTTAGCTATTGTATGGTTATTGGCATCATTGGGTGTAGGTTGGTTAGTCAATTCACTACTGATCGTAATTAGTTTAATGCTAATATTACCTGTAATAGCGACTCTCTGGTTTCGCTGGTGGGTAAAAAGTAAGTTAGTTGCTAATGCTTGTCCCGTATGCGGTTATCAGCTAACAGGTTTAGATAATACCCAATTACAATGTATTAGCTGCGGGGAACAATTAGTGATTCGCAATGGAGTATTTCAACGCTTTGCACCAGAGGGGACAATAGATATTACAGCCGTGGAAGTCCCGACAACTCCTCTAGAGGACTAGTGACGATCTGGATTATTAGGTTTCCTCTGTTGCGAAACTGAAAGTGTATAGTCAGATGGTTGAGCGGATGATTCACCTACATATATTGAGTATTCCCCTGGAGGCCAGTAACCAGAAAACTCAGGTTTTTCACCTGTATAATTATCTGTTAATACGCAAAATTTGCCTCCAGGTCCATCAACCGATAGTGTAGGTTTACCCTGACTCTCAATTGTCAGCCGTAGGTAAGGTAATGCTGTCTGAATCTGGAACACGTAATTTGGAGACTGATTCAGATAGCCACATTTACTTAATTGACTTCCCCCAGAGCTACCTGTCAAAATAATTGGATCTTTCTGCATCAATGAGTTAATTTGAATCTTAGCTGTCTGAGCTATGACAATTTGCGGATAATTCCAAATGATTGGCGTAGCAAATAAAACAGCAGCTAGCAACCTGAATGTTTTCATGTGAGAGCGTATTATGCTGATAGGAGTTAATCAATGAAAATGTCCTGAACTCGCCGGAAACCTGAGAAAAAATGGATTATAGCCCTATACTCTGTAATTATAGAATTTATATTATTATAGCTCAAATAATCAATAAATCAGATGAATTCTCAACCTGAAGAAGACCTAAAGCAACGCCTGAAACAATTAGAGGTAGAAATTAATTTCTTTGACAAGAACTCTCAACAAGCACCCAAAAAGCCAGCCCAAACAATAAATCTTTCCCCAGAAAGATTTCTGCTTTGGTTCAATAGCTTGTCAAAACTGAAAAAGCTAGCAGTTTTGGGGGGAGGATTGCTCTTAGGCATTTTATTGCTGCAAGCACTGTTCAAATTGATTGTTGCTACATTTAGTTTGGCAATATTGGGATTATTAGTGTATGTTGGATACAAATTTTTCGTGTCTCGTAACTTTCCGTCTTAAGCCATAAAGCTAATTTTAATTTCGCTGCGAGCAGCAAAAAAATCTATTCAAAGGGAATTAAGTAATGACAAATCCAACTGTCAAAAGAAACACTAATCAATCCGGACAATCAACGGAACCAAAAAGAACCAAGTTAATATCACTAAAAATTAGACGGTTTGCGGCTTGGACAGCAGAAATCACACTAATTATTGCCAGTGGTTTGGTTCCCTTTGGCTTAGGGGTATACGCTAACTCTCGCACAGAACTTAACCGAGTGCCTTTAAATCCCATACTTGTCATCACTCAAAGAGCGATCGCTAAACCCTTAGCTCTACCCGTGACCTATAGCACAAAGTATCTTGCCTGGCCTAGCAACTTTTTATGGATATCAGCCATTTTAGCTCCCATAACACTCTCGCTATGGCAATTGTATTTACTTGGTAAAACTGGCAGTACAATGCCCAAACATTGGTTGGGTGTCAAGGTGGTGAATGAGCAAGGTACACCAGCTGGCTTAGGTGCAGCTATAGTAAGAGAAGGATTAGGTCGGTGGGCTATACCACTTTCTATCGCCTATATGTTGTGGCGTTATAGCTTCGCCTTTCCTAATTTAAGTGTACTCAGCTTCATAGCTGTCATGGCTGTTTTAGTAGAAGGCTTAGGTTTGCCAGCCCAAAAGCGTCCTCGATCATTTCATGACGTATTAGCAGGAACTTATACCATTGACGCACTAGCCCCTACAAAGAGTCGTCAATTAAATAACACAAGTAACAATTACAGTACTAGTCAGCAAATACAGGGAAATAATCAACCAGATTTATCTGTGTCCATTCCCATAGAGCGATCAGTTAACCCAGCTTTACGTAATCCCAATTTAACACTGTTTGCAGTGGGAATTATCAGCATGATTGCTGTTTTATCAGCTTTAGTAGGTACACAAATTTATATTCAAAGCCAGATAAGTCTGCGGAGAACTCAACAAGTCAATAGCGAGAAATTTATCGCCCTGATGCAACAACTTAGTCCTGATTCTAGAGCTTCCTATGAAAGTCGGCGAAATACAATCCTAGCCATTGGCGGGATTAACGATGTACAAGCGATTAAATTTCTAGTTGATTTATTAGTCAAAGAAGATAATCCCCAAAATCAAGCAGTAATTCAACAAGCTTTGACTAATGAGGGACTTAGCGCAATTCCAGAATTGAAACGCATGAATCAGTTTCTGGCGAACGAGCTAGATACTCCAGGTAATCTTCAAGACAGAGAATCAGAGCAAAAGCAACTAGGTTTAGGTCAAAAAACCATCAACAGAATTTTAGCTGTCTACAGCGGCAAAATAAATGAAGTTGATTTGAGCCATGTACAGTTGGGTCCGAAAGCAACTAATGATCAATATTTATTCAATGTATCCTTAGATAACGTTGATTTATCAGGAATCAACTTAAAAGCGGCTAATTTGAATCGAGGGAGTTTTCAGGGAAGTCGCTTTCACAGTCCTGGAAACGATGGTCGTTGGGATACTGATGATGATGTCATAGCAGATCTAACTCAAGCACAATTGAAAGAATCTAATTTCAGTGGCGCTAATCTTAGTCGCGTGGTGATGAATCGTAGTGACTTGACTCGTGCCATTTTGAATCGAGCTAATTTATCAAATGCTAGCTTAGTAGCGGCTAAACTTAGTAGCGCACAACTCATGGGTAGTGATTTAAGCGGTGCAGTTTTAGAGGATGCTAGTCTTACTGGTGCAGATATTAGTAATGCTAAATTAATCGGAGCGAATTTAGATGAAGCTCATTTAGTGAGAGCTTCTGCTGTTGGTGCGCAACTATCCTATGCGAATTTAGCTAAGACAGATTGGCAAGAAGCGGATTTGTCGGAAGCTTATTTAGATCGTGCAAATCTGAACAATGCAAATTTGAGAGCAGCTCGACTCACAGGTGCTATTTTGCGTTCTGCTCGCATAGAAGATGCTGATTTGCGGAACACTGATTTAAGTCGTGCAGATTTTCAAGGTGCTAAAGTTGCCGGAACGGATTTTCAAGGCGCTACGTTCTTTCCGGGTCAACAAGACCCTGGAGATCAGTTTGTCCAAACTCCAGATACTAAATCACAAGCTGCGATCGTCCGGGGAGTTGATTTTAGCGAAGCTAAAAACTTAGATGCTAGACAACTAGCTTTCATTTGTACTCAAGGAGGTATTCATCCTCGCTGTCCCTAGGAAGAGGTAGCAGGGCGTGTACACACAAATAAATGTAGGTTGGGTTGAGCAACAGCGAAGACGCGGAGCGGCTTCTCGAAGAGTAACCCAACATAATCATGAATAATGTTGGGTTTCGTTCCTCAACCCAACCTACGATATAGCGGATTTTTTAGTATTGGGACACAGACGAATATTTGTGTGTACACCGTAGGTAGGGGAGTAGGGGAGAAAGAATTTCTGCTCTTCTGCCGTTTTTATTTAAAGATTATTATATATATTAGTTTATAATTATACAGTGTGTGAGGAATTAGGTAAATGAAACTGCTGGATTATTTCGTTCCTATTATCGGGGCTAGCTGGGTTTTGTCTCTGGTTATGCTGACTCAACCAGCACAAGCTCAAGTAGCATATGGTAGTTATGTTGGTGTTGGTCCTGCAATTGGATTTGGTGATGGTACACAAGTAGGAGGAGTAATTGCTTTTCGCTACAAATTCCTAGAAAAACCTATTTCTATTCGTGCTCAAGCTTTGATTGGTCAAAGTACAGCAATTGTTCCTACTATTTCTTATGATATTCCTCTTAACTGGCAAACTGATGTTTATTTAGGAGCCGGTGTAGCTTTTGCTGGTGGTGATACGCCTTCGCCTGTAGGAAATAAAATCAGCTTTGCTTTACAGCCAGGAATCGATTATAATGTGCCTAATAGTAATGCTGTCATTTTTGGTAATGCCATTATTGCCTTTGATGCTTTTACCTACAGCAGCGCTACGGCTATATCTTTACAAGGTGGTGTAGGTTTGCGGTTTTAATTGATATGCTACGGGTTTTAATTCTGGGTGGTACTGGTGATGGGATACAATTGGCTGCTAGACTCGCCGATATTGACAAAATCGAGGTGATTACATCTCTTGCTGGTCGTACTCGCCAACCTACTTTACCAGTCAGTAATGTACGTATTGGCGGTTTTGGTGGTACACAGGGATTGATTGATTATCTCCGCCAGATGCAAATTGATGTACTAATTGATGCTACACATCCATTTGCTCAAAGGATTTCTGAGAATGCATTTGATGCAACGACAGAAGTATCCATTCCCCGGCTCATGTTAGTCCGTCCTCCCTGGGAAAAAGTTGCGGGCGATCGCTGGATTGAGGTAGAAAGCATCTCCCTTGCAGCAGCTGCGCTGAAAAACCAAGCCCAAAGAGTCTTTTTAACCATTGGTAGACAAGAAATTGCTGCTTTTGCTCATTTAACAGAAATTTGGTTTCTCATGCGTGCGATCGACCCACCCAGTCCTGAAGTCCTTTTACCAAGGGGAGAATTGTTATATGAAATTGGACCATTTACCTTAGACAACGAACGCCAAATCTTACTCCAACAGAATATAGATACAATAGTCAGCAAAAATAGTGGTGGAAGTGCCACATATGCGAAAATTATCGCAGCGCGGGAATTGGGAGTTAACGTTGTCATGGTGAAGCGCCCACCATTTCCAGCAGGTGAACAAGTGACAAATGTAGAAGGTGCTGTACAATGGTTGCTAGATCGATTGGGTTAATTACTCCCCCATCTGTATTCATCTATTAAGATGCAAGTGTATTGCAGTTCAAAGCACGCAAATAATATAGGTAGTATTTTCTGTACTCATTGCGGTGAACCATTACCAATGAATGTAGGACAGATAATAGATCGCCGTTATGAAATAGTTCGTTTATTGGGACAAGGTGGCTTTGGACGGAGTTATTTAGCTGTCGATCTCCAGAAATCTCGACAGGAATGCGTACTCAAAGAATTCGCACCTCAAGTTACCAAACCTGAAGAATTACAAAAAGCTAAGGAACTATTTGAACGGGAAGCGAGTGTATTAAAAAAAATACAACACCCCCAAATACCTAGATTTCATGCTTCATTATTCACCAAAATTGGCGTTCATGATTTCTTCTTTTTGGTACAAGACTATATAAATGGTGATAATTATGAACAGTTATTAGAAAAACGTCATAGTCAAGGAAAAACTTTTAGTGAAGAGGAAGTTATTGATTTATGCAAAAAAATTCTACCCGTCTTATCTTATATTCACGGGCTAGATATAGTTCATCGGGATATATCACCAGATAACCTGATTTTGCGACATAGTGATAATTTACCTGTATTAATTGATTTTGGTGGAGTCAAGCAATTACCAGCTTCTAAAGGTTTTTGGTTCACAAAACTAGCAGTAAATGTCACTTTATTGGGTAAACAAGGCTATGCTCCAGAAGAACAAATTAGGCAGGGAAAAACTTTTAAAAACAGCGATTTATATGCTTTAGCAGTGACAGCTTTGGTTTTGCTGACGGGAAAAGAACCACAACTTCTTTATGATATCTATAATAATGTTTGGCTTTGGCAAAAGCAAATTAATATCAGTCCTGGGTTGGAAAAGATTTTCCAAAAGATGCTGGCGCATCAGCCAAGCGATCGCTACCAAACTGCGGATCAAGTCCTACATGAGTTACTCAAACAACCCCAGATCCCAAATCCACGTCATCAAGGGAGTCTAGGAAAAACCCATAATCCCTATATTACCAATTTAAAAACTATGGTGGTTGCTCCAGGGAAGCAACGCGTGCAAGCTGCTTTGAGTAACTTACATAACCAGACTCAAGTTTTTGTCCAGCAAACGCCCATACCTCAATGGTTGCGCCCTTTTGCTACGAGCTTTTTGGGTACAACTGTGATTGTGCTAATTAGTCTAAGTTCTTGGACATTAGGTAATCTCATAGTTAGCAGCATATTATCACACCATTTACCGGCGATTTCTCTCCCACAACTTCCTTGGGGAAAAAAGCCTGGTAAACCAGCAAACTCTCAAGTACAAAAGATTTTTAATCATTCTCGCCAGCTAAAAATCTCGTCAAGCTTTTTAATTTCCCTAGTAGATGAAGTATTTTATGCTAAAAACCCGAATCTCAAAGGACGCAGTCTCACAGAAAATCCAGGAGATGCTAATTTACGCGAACAGTGGTATAGTATGGCCGATGATTTATTAAATAAGATAGAACAAGCCAATTTGAGTGTATCAGCCCGGATAAAACTGGGAAAGTATACATCAGCCGATTACAAGGACTGGAAAGAACGGGCTACTGCAGGTAAGCTAGGTAAATATCATACAATTGATCAACTGAAAGCTGATACTTATCAAAAGTTCGACCAGTTGTTTCCAGATCAACAACATGGGAAACTGAATCAACAGACTTTCCTGCAAATTTGGTATGCGATCGCCTCGGATAAGGTGCATGAGTAAATGAGTAAAATTCGCTGTTCTCAAGGACATGAAAATCCCGATAGCAGTCGCTTCTGCTTTCAGTGTGGAGAAAAAATTGCAGCAACGTCTGTCATACAAGGGATTGAACCCGGTCAGACCTTGGGCGATCGCTATGTAATTGTGCGTCAAATAGGACAAGGTGGATTTGGTCGTACTTACTTAGCGGAGGATACCAATCGCTTCCGGGAAGCTTGTGTGTTAAAAGAATTTTACCCCCAAGTCCAAACTCCTGATATTATCCAAAAAGCAGAAGAACTGTTTCAGAGAGAAGCCAGTACGCTCTACAAACTACAGCATCCACAAATTCCCCGTTTTCGGGAATTGCTGCGTACCAATATTCAAGGAAAAACATATTTATTTTTAGTCCAAGATTATGTAGAAGGACAAACTTATAGTTCTTTATTAGAGAACCGTAAGCAAAGGGGTCTGAGATTTACCGAATTAGAAATACGCCAGTTATTAAACCAAGTTTTACCGGTTTTAGTTTATATTCATTCTCTGGGAGTGATCCATCGAGATATTTCTCCAGATAATTTAATTTTACGTACTACTGACAAATTACCAGTTCTAATTGATTTTGGTGGTGTCAAACAAATAGCAGCAACAGTTGCTTCGCAATATTACCAATCCAGTCGAATAGCTTCATCTCCATCTGCAACCCTTTTAGGTAAAGTGGGATTTGCACCACCAGAGCAAATGCAAACAGGGATGGTATACCCTCATAGCGATTTATATGCTTTAGCTGTAACTGCTATAGTTTTACTCACAGGTAAACAACCAGAGGAATTAATTGATACTTATAATCTGACTTGGCAATGGCAGAGGGAAGTGAGTGTCAGTCTGGAATTAGGACAAGTATTAGCCAGAATGCTATCTCAACGCCCAAGCGATCGCTTCTCATCAGCCAATCAAGTCCTCGCCGCCCTAAAGTCAACTAGTTATACTGGAACTCGACAACCTGGGATCAACTCACCTACATCCGCTCCTACATCTGGAACTGTCGCTATTGTTCCCCCTCCAACCCCGTCCCAACAAACTGCTAGTACTCCAACTCCTCAACCATCTTCATGGTGGACACCATTAATTGCTTTTTTGATCACATTGTTCATAGCTGGTGGTTTGGGATTAGCTTGGAAATTATTCCACAATCCAGAAAATGAACAAGTCGCCAATGAACCCATAGCTACTCCTACTGATACTTCTAGTCCTGTTCCTACTATTACTACTACTAGTCAGCCTTCACCAGAACCAATAACACCGACCTATTCACCAGAAGAACTGCAACGCAAGCAAGAATTGAGCGATCTGCGTCAACAGCTAGGTATCAATCCTGACTTTTACACCAGCTTAGTTAACCAAGTCTTTTGGCAAAAGAATCCTGAGTTTCAGGGTCATAAAGTCACTGATAAACCTGAAGATGAGAGTTTGCGAGCAAAATGGGATCAGCTGGCTAAACAAGTTTTGGATAAGTTATCAGTTCTGAGTGAGGATTCTCGGCGCAAATTGGGTAACTTTAGTGCGGAGGATCGCGATCTTTGGCAAGCACAAGTGAAGAAATTGCATGTTAGCAAGGGTGTTTTAGGAATTTTGGGTAAATCAGCTTTTGAGCGTGCATTTCCTGAACTAAGCAAACAAACAAACTTAGCAAAACCGTGGATGCAAGTTCTATATGGATTTACCAACGATCAAGCCAATGCCATTTTAAATGGAAAAGCTTACGCAGAAATTAGTTTTGACTCTAATGCAGCCAGCAAAACGGTTCAAGGAGATATAAAACCTGGAGAGGGTAAGGTATTCGTTGCTAACCTGGCCAAATTGCAAAATATGACGGTGAACTTATCAGCAGATCCACAAGTTTTGCTATCGATTTATGCTCCATCTGGCAAAATCAACCTTTTGACAGATTCTCCAGAACGCAGTTTTACGACAAAATTGCCAGAAAGTGGATACTATGAATTTGTGATTGTTTCCACAGCATCTGAAAAAGTAGATTATCAAATTAGCATCGCAGCTGAAACCCCTGTACCTGTTCCCAAACCTACACCCACAGTAGTACCTATAGATACACCTACACCAATACCGACAGAAACTCCAATACCGACAGAAACTAACCTGAATCAACCTCCTAAGAATTGATATACCTCACTCTCTCATGGCTATCTAGGAGAAGTAATCCACCAATTCAGGGTAAAATAGGTTAAAGTTAGGTTAATGAAAGATTATATCTTTGGGTATAATAAACTTATATTGGCTTGAACTAAGGATAGATAAAAATCATGAATTATTTATTTAGGTTTTTATTAATGTGTATTGGCTTTAGTTTATTAATGGTTGGAATTTCGCTATTTTTAAATGGGAATAGTAATGGAGGAATTTCAATTATTTTGATTGGTTTTGTGTTATTTAGTGTTATGTTAAAATGGAAAGATATCAAAAGAGATATAACATGGAAGGATTTAGAAAGAGAATATCAAAATATATTCATATTGAAGAGTAATTATAGGAATAATAAAGTTCTTAAATTTGTAATTGGAATAATAACCTTATCTAGGCTATAGTAGCTGTTTAATTAAATGACCTGACTTTACACTCCTTAATCAAGTCTCAACCAATCAAAGATTTGATTAACGGTCAATTCCATTTCAATCCCCGCAAGTATTGGTAACTGGTCGTTATCTTCATAAATATCTACTTTTTGTCCTGGAAAGACCACCAATACTAATTCCTCTTCTGGGTTAATCAACCAGCCTAATTCAGTACCGTGACGGGAACAATGTAACAATTTAGCCAGCACTTTTTTGAGTCTTTGTCCTGGAGAAAGAATCTCAACTATCCAATCAGGATGGATTTCAAATTGGTTAGCAATCCTACCTGATGGTGTTTTGGGAATTCTTGACCAACGAAAAACTGCTAGATCGGGAACTATAACGTTATCGCCAAAAGTACAGCGGATTTCTGTGAGAGCCAACGCTACTTTTTGGGGTTGAGTTACCCGATTAATTGATTCACTCAGTTTCACTTGTATCAAGCTATGTATACCTTGAGGCATAGGCTTTTGGATAACTTCCCCATCAATCAATTCAGATGCTGGTTTGGTTTCTGGTAGTTGCAGAAAATCTGCTAAAGTAAGTTTTAATGGAGTGGCTATATTCATAAATTTTGCTTTAATTAATCTGAACTCTCATAAATTTAGCTCTGGCGGTGACTTAGCTCAACTTCGCTGCCAAATTTTAATCGTTTTATCCAGACTAGCACTAATTAACATATCGCCAGAGGTAGTAAAGGCTAGAGACGTAACGGTGTCGGTATGTCCTGTGAATGTCCCTAACAGTTGTCCTGTGGCTAAATGCCATAATTTAATAGTTTTATCAGCACTACCGCTAGCGATAATTTGTCCATTGGGACTGAGAGCAACTGTATATACCTCATCTTGATGATCTTTGAGCGTATGGATAAGCTCTCCAGTCGCCAATTGCCAAACTTTGATTGTGCGATCGCGGCTACCACTAACTAAAAATTGAGCATCAGGGCTGATAGCTAAAGAACTAACAACGTGAGTATGACCCATAAGAGTATGCATTAAACATATATTTGACAGATTGGGAGAATCTATCTGGCTGATGATGGATGAAATGCGCCAAACTTTAATTTTCCTGTAACTTCCTGTAATCAAGATTTGCCCATCTGGGCTGAAAATTAAAGAGTGAGCAGCTGTATCATCCAGAGGTAAAGTGATTTTTACCTGACGACTACACAAATCCCAAAATAAGATTCTGCGGTCATCACCACCTGTCGCCAAGATCCTACCATTGTTCGTCATCGCCACACAGCGCACTTCTCCGTTATGTTTATGCAGGATATCGATTAAGTCTAATGCACCCGTATGCCAAATCTTTACCTTAGAATCTGCGCCAACACTGACTAATGTTTGACCATCTGGACTAAATGCTAGAGAATGAATTTCCCCCACTGTTCCAGATAACATCCAAGGAGATTCGGCAAAAGTCGTGATTAATTTGCCTTGGGCTAAATCCCATATTCTAGTTTCTCCACGACTTCCACTCGCTAAAATAGGTAATTCCTGACAATGTTGAGCATCTTGCACCATCAGATTTAACAAAGAGAAAGCTAAACAATTAATCCCTCTGGTGTGTCCTTTCAGCGTTTGCCAATATTCCCAGTCACCAATTATACTTTTTTGTGGATGGTCTGGTGGTAAAGTCTCCACTTTTTCCGGTATTCCCAGATGATTAACCAGTAGTAAACTATCCTCCTGGAGCGAGAATGATGATAAATACCAACTTAACCCTCCTGCGTACAGCAAACAACTAGGAGTCAAGTTAATTTTTGGTTCAGGGAATTCTAGCAGATTTGTGGGGAGAAATCCAGCAATTACAGATAATTTTTCATATCTCAATTTACCATTTACAGGATAAAATAGACAAATGAAAATTAATAATTGATGGTCTCTAATATCTGCTTGATTAATTGACCACCTAATTTTATCTTTTTTAATCCCATTCAAACTTTCTCCATCGGTCACATGGATTTGTACACTTATAGATGGGTCATTTGTTAGTAAATAATGAAACTTACTCTGGTTAAGTAAATTTCCCTCATCATCCAAAAGCAAATTTTCCAATGTACCTTGTGGAGACTTTTTCAGCAACCTTCCCCAGCGCTCTTTGATCACTCGATCTACGATTAATTCCCGCACGAGATAATCTTCGACTTGTTGCTGGAAGTGTTTAGAAAAAGGAATTATACATTCTGGATGTTCTGGATAATCTGGTGGGACTGGTGGAGGGGTTTTAGCCAGAATTTCCGCCTGAGTACGGGAACATTCCCAAATTTTTGTCAGTGGCTCGCCAAAAAATCCAATTATTTCACTATAATAACTGTTAACTTGACTTTCCAGGAGAGAAAGCCCGGAAATTTTGGTTTTCTTCACCCTTTGAAGGAAATCAGCTTGTTGAGCTTTGAGTAAGCTAATCCAATTCATCTGTATGACAGTGGCAAACTATTGTACAGCTATGGTATTACACCAAGGCAATTCTAAATCATTTAGTCTTGCTTGAGGAAAATATAGTATTTTTACTATTTAATGTTGAGCAACAAAAACTGGTAAAGCATTTGTACTCAATATGCAGGTTTTCTTCATTTACTAGTGCCTAAATTACGTAACGTTGTTGAGAGAATTCCATTATTTTCCTGAATTCTAACTGACTAGTCAAGAGATTATCTGTTGCTAGAGAAACATTTCTCCTCACTATCAGATGATGCTGGAATTACACACTTAACCTGAATGAGGTGTATAAACTAAGGATTTAGCGGGATTTCTATCCAAAATTCACAACCCCGATTAGGTTCAGAAGTACACCTGATTTGACCATGATGCTTTTCCACAATAATCTGATAACTAATCGATAAACCTAGACCTTTACCTTTACCAGGCTCCTTGGTCGTGAAAAATGGTTCAAAAATCCGCGATCGCATATTTTCTGGAATTCCACAACCATTATCAGCAATACAAATTTGCAGGGAATTCTCGGCGATTAACTTAGTCCGAATCCAAATTTTAGGGTGACTACTGATTGTATTGTTTCCTATTGCCGTTTCTATAGCATCAATAGCATTAATAATCATGTTCATAAATACTTGGTTTAACTGTGCTGGATAACAAATTACAGGAGGTAAATCATCATATTCTCTAATAACTTCAATAGACAAGTCACCATTTAGTGATTGTAAGCGATTGTTTAAAATTAGTAGAGTACTATCAATACCCTGATGGATATTAACAGGCTTTTTTTCGGACTCATCTAATCGCGAAAAGGTGCGTAGAGAAAGAACTAGTTCGCGAATCCGGTTTGCCCCTATCATCATCGAATTGAGCAATTTAGGCAAATCGTCAGTCACAAAGTCAAAATCTATAGATTCTACGCACTGCTGAATTTCTGCATCTGGATGAGGATATTTTACAGCATACAGACGCACTAACTTCAACAAATCTTCCATATGCTCAGTAACATAATGGATATTACCGTAAATAAAACTGATGGGATTATTAATCTCATGAGCCACACCAGCAACAAGTTGTCCCAGACCAGCCATTTTTTCGCTTTGGATTAATTGACTTTGAGTTTGCTGCAATTCTTGCAGAGTTTTAGCGATCGCTTCTTTTTGGTATTTAGTTTGTGCCAAAAGTTCTGCTTGCTGCAAAGCTACCCCTAGTTGAGCCGCAACTTGTACAAGTAAATAAAGTTCGTGTTCTTGCCAATCTCTCGGTCCAGTATTCTGGTAAACCGCTAGCAAACCCCAAACTCTCTGGCTATGTAAAATGGCGATAATCACATAAGCCCTTGCTTGATAGGTTTCTAAAACCTCCAGATAGCATTCATGAAAGCCCGCTTGATAAATATCCCTACATATACGGTAGGTTTCGCCTCTACTAAATCGACCGCCTTCCGTATCTTTTAAATAAGTATCTGGGGGTGGATTGAGCAAATCTTTTAATTTACATTCGCTAATATTTTCACCTAATTCTGGACGTTTTAACTGTTCCTGCATCAGAGTTACCCAACCTTCTGAGACAGATTCAAAGACAAATTCGCCGCTCCAATCAGGGTTAAAACGATAAATGGCTACACGATCAGCTGCGAGTACTTGCTTAATTTCAACAGTACTAGCCCGAAATATACCTTCTAAGTCTATATGTTGACGAATTTTTTCAATAGTTTTAGTAATTGTTTTTTGCCATTCTACTGAATTTTTCTGGGCTTTTGCTTGGGCTAATTGCGCCGATTGCAGCTTGACTTGTTCTATATAATCTGCTTGTTGTAAGGCTAGTCCTAAATGTTCAGCAATTAATTGGACAAATTCAATCTCTTCTAATTCCCAAATTCTTGCTCCAATACATTGATGAATACACAATAGCCCCCATAAATTGTGAGATTTCATTAAGGGTACAGTTATACTCCCATGTACCTGAAATCGTCTTTGTAACTCAGTATAGCAAGGATTAATTGCTTCACTATATGTATCATTTATTGCGATAATTTTCCTTTGCTCATAGGATCTAGCAAATTCTTGGGCAAAAGACTGATCCCCCAGCTTAATTCCTAGTATAGAAGTGTACTCAACTCCCACGTCTTCACAGATAAATTTTCCAGTCCAATGTGACTCACAAGAAAAATGAAATATACTTACTCTATCCGTCTTTAATAGTTGTCGTACTTCCTTGACTGCGCTTTTGAAGATTGTGTCTATATCCACAGAATCACGAATTTGAGCAATTACTCGAAATAGCGTTGCTTGCTTTTCGTTCCGGTCTAGGGAAAATATTAACATCTGCTTAAGAGACATTTAATTGAGGATCTGGTGGGGGTAATTTCATATAAATGATAACTTAACTTAGGATTTTTTATGTCTATTTACGGACTTGAGATATTCAGCTATATACAAATACTTTAGGGATACGAAGATTTTCGTATCCCTAAAAAACTCTCCACATAATATGGTGCTAAATTTCAACAACTAAAGCATCATTTCTTTTTAGGAGTGCTGCGTCGTATTTCCCGGGCTTCATCTTGCTGACGGCGGCGATCGCGCCAATCTGCCAGTGTTAAATAAATGACACCACTTGTCACAACCACTAGCAAGGTTATAGCAATTATAGCTAGTATATTTAGGTATGGACTTTCTACCATACTTTTAGAGTCCGTTGCGTCCCCAAACTACCATAGAGATAGACCAAGTGAAGACAACCAATAGCGATACCCAACCCAGTGTCAAAATATCCATAGTTTTATTTGTCCAATAATTTTAGAACTTCCCTAATAACTATCATAAAGGGAAATGTTGGTGAATTAGTCAAACTAGTCCCAGAAAATTCGCATCAAGTTATAAATATATAGACTAAACACTTATAATTGTTCTCTCATACGCTTACTTTTGGCTTTTCTTTACCTGAGTGACGCGCCAACTGAGTTTCAGGTTAACCCAAAAATTCCAAATTGTAGCCACAGCGATCGCTATGAGGTTAGCCAGGTAGCGATTAGGAATCAGGTAATTAAAGATTAAATTGAGTACTATGACATTAATCGCTAGTCCAGCCAAGCAAATTAGGTTGAATTTGAGAAAACGCTTAACACGCTGACGTAATCCCATCTGTTCCTGGGAAACATCTGCAAAAGTCCAAATATCATTCCAGAAGAAATTATTACAAATGGCTATTTCAGATGCAATAATTTTACTGCGAGTTAATGGAAGAGCTAGGGTTGTAGGGTCGCTGAGGAGATAAAGCAGAGCCATATCTATAAATACGCCGCTGATCCCAACTAAGCCAAAACGCAGGAACCGCCCCAGAGGAAACTTGATTTTCTGCCTAATTTTGGCTAAACGTCCTGTTGATAAGCGTAATCGTAGTAAGTGATGTAGGTATTCGATATACTGCTTACTAGTTACCTTGCTTTCCCCCTCTAGGCGTTCGCGGAATACATAACCAACTTCAGCTATTTCGCGAATTCTACCTCTACCAATTACCTCCAAGATAATTTTGTATCCTACTGGGTTGAGTGTGGAATTGGCGATCGCGCTGCGACGTACCATAAAATAACCACTCATCGGGTCAGATACGCGACCCAATACACCTGGTAAGATAATTAGCCCGAGTAATTGTGCTCCACGAGATAAAAAGCGCCTGGTTAAACTCCAACTACTCACACCACCACCTTCTATATGACGACTAGCTAATGCCAAATCAGCCCCTTGGTCGATTTTTTCAATTAACTGTGTGAGTATTTCTGGGGGATGTTGTAAATCTCCATCAATTACACCTAGTAAATCTCCTCTAGCAACTTGCCATCCGCGAATTACTGCTGAAGACAGTCCTCTTTCTCCTTCGCGCCGCATCACCCGTAGTTGTGGATAATCAACCGTTAATGATTGTGCTAATTCCCAAGTTCGATCTGGACTATTATCATCTACCACAATTAATTCATAATTATTGGGTAAAATTCGATCCAGCAAATTGCTTAATATCTCGATTATGCGTTGAATATTATCCCGTTCTTTGTAAGTGGGAATTACCAGGGAAAAATAAATAGGGTTAGCATCCTCTGGAGAGTTTTGATCAATTTCAGGGATGGTCAAAGAACCTTGGGGAACTGTTAGCAGTGGGAGAAATAATTCGCGATTCATGAAGTAAATTTTTAGCCTACTATGAAATTTTTACACATGTGATCATAAATTTAATGTTTACTAGCTTAAACCACATCCACTACACAGTTACTAGACGAGGTTACAACATTCTGGGAGATTTGATGACATTTTATAGATTAACCGGGCTTGACTGTCCAACCAACTAATCCGCGAATATTTGGACAGCTTTTCCCCTAGAACTTAGGAGTAGTATTTGATTTTAACAAATTAGTATATATTGTAAGTAGTCACTGCAATAAGAAATGTTAATTGAGAATGGACGAAAAGCAGACAGAGACTATATTATAGGGGAAAGGAGAAGTAAGGAATACATCCAGCCCAAGTTAGATGAACAACCAGGATATTGACCCAAAGGAGAAAGGGGCAGAGTTTTGGTACGAAGCCTACTTAAAGCAAAAGCAGGAAAATGAGGAATTAGCAGCCAAGCTGGAGGCGGTAGAAAAGGAATTGGCGGAGCTGAAAGAGAAGTTAAACAAGCTACAGGGAAGAACAAGTCAGAGGTTCTCAGTAGGATGCGCAAAACATAAGGATTCAGGTTATGGTAGAATTTTTACAATTTTTGCTTGATCAGATTTGCCGAAGATTAGCTAACTATAACACTTTTTTTACCTTCTTGCGACTAAAGATTGTTAAGAAGCAATTAGCTTTTTATCAGGAGAAAAATTATCAAAAATTCATAACTTTACTATTTATACTAGTTTTAGTCATAGGAGTAGTTTTTAGATTTATCAATATTGATAGAAAATCTGCTTGGGACGACGAGGCTTTCACAGCTTTAAGGATTTCCGGCTATACAGAATATGAATTAGTAGAAAATGTTGCTAATACTGGTATAATCGATGGAAAAGAATTAGCAAAATATCAGAACATCAGCCCCGATAAAACTGCTATTGATACAATTAAATCTCTAGCATTAGAAGAAC
>Ga0116228_10000013_pt1 | contig 92141 bp, 64 predicted proteins | sample S1TSphfallax_2_FD_89694 | JGI IMG/M metagenome (GOLD analysis project Ga0116228, IMG submission 89694) | Host-associated microbial communities from peat moss isolated from Minnesota, USA - S1T2_Fc - Sphagnum fallax MG | ecosystem: Host-associated > Plants > Peat moss > Unclassified | place...
ATTGGCTTGAATTTGTTGTTGTGTGGGGTTTTCTGGGAGAGGAGGTTTTGTCTCATCACCAGTTATGAACTCCCAATAACCTTTCCCCATCAAGAAATTCATAATCCTAAATTTCCACACTTGGAAATTATTCTTGTCTAATTTTTCAATTGCAATTGAAAAAGACTGTCCGCCATTTTTCAAAGCAACACTTAATGTCTTCTTAGGGTTTCTAGGATTGGGATTAGGGTTTTCCTTCCTTATGTTTATAGGATTAGGGTTAGGGTTAGGGTTGAACAAGATGGACCTTGTATATGTATGTATGTATCGAGTATTATACGAAATTTTATACTATACATAGGTTTTACGTATATGTATGTATCTCGTATAATATCTTGTATGGTATTAAGTACATGATTACATACCAAACTTTCGTATGAAGGTTTTCATAATGTATTTGCGCTTCCCAATCTTCAAACTCCTTTCAAGTTCTCCCAAGTTGTATTTGCTCCACTTCAAAAATTTGTTTTGATGTCTTCTCAATGTAAACTTTTGTCCTAACAACTTTGCAAAGCTACACCGCTCACATATGACCTTGAATCCTTTTGAATTTTTGCTGAAATATGTAAATTTATGTCTACTACTGTCTCTCAAAATTTCAGCTCATTTGACTTCATAAAATGAGAGATCTTGTTGCTTTCCTTAAAGTCACCCCAAACTAGGATTTGAACACAAAATGACTTACAACTCGTCTCAACAACTCCAAACTCCTTGAAATTTTGAAAGACACATAAGATATATGTCTTCTATCTCTATTCAAAATTTCAGCTCTATTGGTGACAATCACAAAGAGTTATCACTCTCAAAAGAAATTGACTTCAAAACTTAGGCTAAAACTTTAGATGTTTGAATTTCTCTCAGTACAAATCCAAATGACTTGAAATTTCTCTCACGTATTGAGTCCTTTATGATCTATAGGATCCCAAAGCTACAGATCCAAAAAAGCTTAAACAAAGGAGATATGACCAAAAAACTAGATCTGACACAAAATCTTTAGAAACTCATAACTCTCACAAAACACATCTTTTTCTTTTGAAAATTTGAAAATAGAAACGTCTTATAATCTTCTACAATCTCTCTAAGTTTCACTCCAAGATCTTTTCACAATAGATCTAGATCTAGATTTAAAGACCTGACTTCCATAACCTTTGATATGTGGATCTCCTCTCACCTCTTTCTTTTATTTTCTTTCTCTTCACTTCTTTCATGTCCTTGGTTTTCTTTTGCACTTGACAAACTCCTATGATATTACTAGAGACTCTCAAGCTCTAGTTCTAGAGACTTTTTAGCTCTAGATCTCTTTCAACCTTCTCATCAAATAACCTAAGTTTTGATACCATGTTAACAAATAGGAGATCTACTTAAGTGCAAACATAGAACTTTATTGAAAGGAAACTATAACACGATGCTCACAACACAAAACATAACATCAAGAACTTCTCAAGGTTCTTGTCACATGAAATACACAAACTTGTGCAATGAAGAAAAAAGAAACAAACCATTAACACCAAGGTATTTAACTACAAGACCAAACCACGAACAACCAAATTAAAATAAGTAAAGAAAGTAACTCAACCTTGTGAAAGTAACCTAGTTACTTTCCTACTCCAGTAGTAATGAAACCTAACTAGTTGAGCTTGAATTCTCAACACATGACCCTTCATTTCCTTTAGTATGTTCAACACTAATCTTAGGCATGATCTTGCAACATAGCCTTGTCATGTTCTTTTCATGTTCATGTTTGCATATGTTAACATAATAATTATACGTTTCCACATTTGTCTTGCACATTTTGTGTTCTTGTTTTTAGTTTTTATGTTATTGTTTTTGAATCATGTAATCTTGTTTTGTTCCTTGTTTGGAAGTTAGATTTAAACCTTTCCTTTAGCCTTTGTTTTCATGGCTTTTCATGTCCTTGACACATCCTAATTAAGGGAAATTCATCCATCCCTTATCCATTTGGACTAATCAACCTAGATGGTTTCACCCCTTAGTAAATAAAAGATGGTAAATAGGATAATTACCGTTAATAACTAAATAATTATTAAGATGCCCTTCTAAGTGAATTAGACTAGCATATTATTTATAATAATTAATATTACTTTTATTAAAATTCCTCCCATAATTAACTTCTAATTATTCTATCCCATGAAGGTAGTTCATTGTACTGACGATATTATTGTCAAAAAACAATTTCATTCTAGAATTTTCTTGAGATTATTTTGTCATCTAATGGTGACTGCCATCTAGTGACAATATTATCATCTCCTAACATCCATGGTGTTTAACCAACATAGGGCATTTTTCTACCATTAACAATAGGTTTGACAATAATACCGTCATTAGTTTTCCTACAATGGAGAATGTCAAGTTCCCTATTTTCTAACATTCATCATAAGACTTGCAAAAATGTAAAATATTTTTGTAGATGGTAGGCCACTAGTAACATGCATCCTAAATTTTCTAACAATAGTTGTAGTAGAAAAATGACCTACTCCCACCCCCTTGTGTAGTTCAATAGGGACGATAGTGGCCTCATTAGGGCCCAAACAACATTTCAATATTTTGTCTTAATGTAAGTAATGCAAGTTACCCTCCAATAAAGTGAAGTGTAAGGTTTCAACACAATCCTCTTTTTGTACTCCAGAAGGTAACTATTAAAGAATACCTTAGTGAGAAGATAGGTCTTGACATAAGACAACTAGTCAAGTTGTATAATAAATAAAAATGCATCTATTGTCTAGATAAGTATTCCATGTGGTTATGTGTTGTGAGGGAGATGCAATAAAGTGTTTGTAATCAAATGAGTACGCCCTTATTTGTGCATGATGGTAAAATCATATCCAAAAACAATAGTAACCATCTTGCAATTATGATGAACAACTATGGTTTATTGACAAGGTAGGTTAATGCCATGTGGTCCACATAAAGACAAATATATTGTTAAGGAAGTAGTGGCAAAATTTATGTAAGGTGTAGACCATGGCTAACGCTTTTCATTTTGTTGTAATGTAATTCTGCTTCGCTGAACTCAACAATTATGACGCATATGCAATAGGCTAATCGCACTTACTATCTAGATTTTGGGCCAACATGGCCCCTACCACCAAATTAGATGCGTCCATATGTACATGGAATTCCTTTTCCCAATTTGGTGCAATTAAAATGGGAACCTCCCTCATATTTCCATTTGATGGTTTCCCACGTGTCTTGGCACTTTCAAGTCCAAATGAACTGCTTTGACTTTCTATATTAGTTTTGTGATCAATGTCATAACAAAAGCAAAAAAAATCACAAAACATTAGTAAAATTGTGCTAAGCCATTGAAAACTTGGAAATCATGAGGGTTCTCTAGATTTTGATGACTGCTTTTACCTTCTTGGGATTCGATAATTTCCCCTCCTTTGAAACAATGAACCTTAGTATTATGGTCGAAAATACCATAAAGGCGCATTTTTTCAAGTTGAGACTTATCTCGTACTCTTGACATTTTTCAAATCACTTTCGTAATTTGAATACGTGTCTATCCAAATCACTAAAGACTATGAAATCATGTAAAAAAAATTTCATAAAATCATCCAAATAATCCTTGAAATTTTTACTCATCGCTTTTTGGTAGGTAAATGGCACATATTTTTGACGTGCCCCCAAGTTCCTTGTTAGACCCAAAAAAAGGTCCAACTATGTTAAAGAGCGGAAATAGTTGGAACTTGGTGCCACTCCCAGCTTCCAGCACTAAAGGGGGTGAGAGGGGCGTGCTGAAAGCTCCGAGATTAGACTAGGAAGAGGGACAACTTATTTAGTTACTCGGTCCTGCATCAAAACCAACCAACAAGTTGGTTAAATCACATTTGGAATCACTCTTAGTGTTGGGACAAGCCACGGGCAACACGGACCCACTTGACGCACCACGGCCCAGACTCAGGGGAAGCCACCACCTTCCCCCATATAGTATTCTTTGTGTTGTTTCACGACACCCACATCCGAATGGCTTTTTGTCCTGGGACTCCCAAGGAGGAGTCCCAAAATTGTCTCGGTTTGGACTCTCGGGACTTTGGGAGCTCATAACTCCCAGCCAAGACCTCTGATTGGGATGAGGTCTGAAGTAAGCTTAGCTTTCCTCAAGAGCTTTCCAACGTGTGTCGCACTCCACTTGCACACACCAGGGTCGGGTCGATTCCCAACTTTTAGTGGTCGAGAGTCAAACTACCAGTTTGACTCCCGGCCCTTCTTTCGACCATAACTTGTGTTGTAGATGTCCGAATGACTCATGCGAGGCTATTTTCAACATCTACACTTCAAGACCTTTCCAACGGTATAAAAAACACCTCAAAGAGATGTGTTTTGACCCCTGCAATCAAGCTTTGAAATTTTGGGAGTTCCGGAGGACTTCAAGTTCCCACTTTTGGGAGTGCGAATTTCATTCTCACACTTGCCTCAAAGTGGGGTTGCAACATTTTAGTCCAAATGACATTACCACTTAAACAAATGCTCCTCAATCCGTAATGAATGCCATCTTGGAATGGTCCTCAAGGGCAATTTGAATTTGATGGTATTTAGATAAACCATCCAAAAAAAATACACCTTGTCCAAAACTTCATCTATGAAAGTTAAAGGGTACGGGTCTTTTTCGTGGTGACTTTCAATTTCCAAAAATTAATGCATATTCTCAATTTACTATTATTCTTCAATACTACCACAATTAGTGATAGCCAAGTCACTTGCTCCACTAGCTTGATGAAGCCAGTCGCCAACAACTTGTCAAGGTCTTGTTTAATAACCACCACATAGTTGGGATTCATGCGGTAGCGCGTTTAGTGTGAGGGGGGATGGTAGTGTCTAGCTTAATTTTGTGTTCCACAATGTGAGGTGGGATCCCTTTGAATTCTTTGTAATTCCACGTGAACACATATGTAAATTCTCACAACAAATCCTCTACTACTACCATTATCATCATCCCCTTTATATCAACATTTAACTTAAGGTATTTTGGTTCTTCTATTGTCCCCATTTTGACCTTTTGAACCTAAGTATCCTAGGATAGAGTCCATTTTGCAATCTTGAAAATCTTTACCTTTTCCAATGCAAGGGTTTCATCCACCACTATTGTCCCTAGTTCATGCTTAAATTGAGTCTATGGCTCAACTACCTCCTGATTAGGGAGGATATTCATCCCAATGAAGAACATGTCTAGTACAAAGGAAAATATAATTTCCTCTTCCTCATATGTTACCCTTTCCATGAAACCCAAATTGTAAATGGAATTACCATTTGTGGTCATTTAATATTTCCACTCAAATACTTGGAAACATATATTATTTTGATAATGCCATTACCCTTTATGGTGATCATATTGGTTCCCTGATCATGGATCACTTTGGCATCTCATAACCATGGGTGTCCTAACAACATGGAGGGCATAAGCACACTAAACCCCCAAAAATTGTAGTCACAAGTATAATCTTTTTGCAATTAATTTTTTTGGTAATGTATGGACATCACATTTTGGATTTTTTTTTCTTGTTTTAAGTATATTTTATTAGTTTAAAACTTAATCTAATAAATTATTTTTAAAAACTCAACAAACAATGAAAAATTTAAATGTATGGAATATATTTGTGACAAAATAATACATGTCACAAAGTTTGAAAATTTTGCATATATACTTCAAAACTAGGGTTGTGAATGGAATTCTTGGGTGAATGTTTTTATGGTGTATGATATTGATACCATAGTACCTTTTCAAGTTCGGCATAAATTAAATTATTTTCTAATTTGCCGAATTTCTTGGACATTAATAATTAGTTATGAGGAAAATTTTAAAATTCATGCAACCAACCAAATTTGATCCCTAAACCTTTCCAAATAGCTTTCAATAGTAACTTACTAACCACCTAACAACAAAAGCACTAAGTTTTTTTTCTATAAGCCTTTGGTTATAATAAATTTAATACAGAATGTCAAAAAATTTGGAATTCAAATTTTAACCGCCAAATTAAGAATTGAAAATTAAATTAATTATTTAGCAACTTAGTGCCAAACTTGAAAAGGTACTACAATATACATTAATTAAATCTAGGAGCATTTTGAAACTTAAAGTTTTGGATGAAATTTCATTCAAAAAATGTGTGTTTTTTGCATTTTTGCACAATAAATGCATAATAATTACTTTTTTAGGAAAAAACCCACTACCATATCAAAGAGGAGGAGATTTTATAGATGGGTATTGCATTATTTTTTCAATTTTCTTTTGTTTGGTAATGTTTTATGAACCACAAACATGAGGCCCTATGGCTATTGAAAAATTGTAAGTTATATATTGTATGTACATTATTTTTATTTCATCTTCTTCATTTGACCATTGGATCAAAATTAATTTTGACTCAAAGTAAACTTGGAATTCCAAAAGGTTGTCATGCAAATTTAAATTTTTTTTACTTGTGTTTAGGATAGCCAAAGGATACCATCAAGATATTAGTTTATTGCGTACTATAATACTCATTAAACATCAACTTTTTTGGTGAAAAGTGGTTCACCTTTAATGTGTTTTCACCTTGGAGTAGGTAGGGTCTACCGCTTGTTGTTCATGGTTATTAAGGTAACTATGTATGATATGTCATGAATTCTAATCCTAATATTGGGAACAATCCCAATGGTTGATTGAATGAAAAACCAACCATTTGTAGGTTAAATGGAGATGGTGATGGGTAGTAACCTTAATTTTCACCTTAACCCATATGTTATAGCATTCACCTTTGACCCTCCATCCAAAAGCACATCTACCATGTTTTTCTCGACATGTACTACTACTCCCATATGATGGTCTACAATTGCTACAACAATAGTGACTATGACCTTGAAGGTATTACCTTCATTGTGAGCAAACCATTTATTAATTAATGTCAAATACGTATTAAGATAGGTGTTAGCTTCAATAATTGGCCAATGGTGACGATAATTTTATTGTCTAATATTTGTTGTCCCACTTCCTCCTTGACTTCCAAAGTAGTTGGGGCCAGCATTACCTTTGGATGTTCCATAGAAAACGATAACCCCGCCCATTCAATGGACCAATATCGGTTTGGGATAGTAGCTATTTCATGTTATAGTTCATGTATTTTTTCATCCTTTTGCAACTCTTGGATAGTCTCTACCATTAATTGCTTGAACTTCTCTTCTTACCAATCTTGGGGGTCCATCCCTTTGAGAGGCTCCTTCTCCTAGAAGGCTACCTCCTCAAGTGCTTTATTCATGGTTGTGATAGCAATCACCATATTGATGGTGGCCTCCCCTTGTTAATTTGTGGTCTTGTGTCCTTACCATTTCTTAAATCCCCTCTTTCCATGGGCAATTAATGGAGGCATGTCTTGGTTGCCCACAAGTATAGCAAGTATAGGTGTTATTGATGGTAATACCTCCCTATGTTTTTCCTTTCCTCCAATTACTTTATATGGGTTGTTGAGCTATCACTTCATTAACTACTACCTTGTTTTTCCTTCAATTTGTTCTTTAGATTGTTAGGGTTCCAAAAACATTTCTTTTATTGGTGGTTAGATTTTTTGCAACATTATCATTCCTTTTTCCCTTGATTTGTTGGCATTAGCTAGTGTTTTCTCTACCTTCTTCTTTCCCCCTTCATCATTGGGTATACATCCAATATGACCCTAGTGCCATCAGCATTTGTAGAGCTCTCTTGATAGATGATTGTTGCCTCCAAATTTTGGATCAACGCTCCCTTTTCCATACTGGAAATAACCACTTGAAGGTAGGCCATTAGTCCTACCCCAAAAAATGGATTTAATAGAAGATCATTTACCAAGTTGAGAATTTGTTCGTGATACTCATTTACCCTCTCATTTAAATTCTATTTGATTGTTCACAAGGTCATGTAGACTTGTTCATCCATTTGAACCTTGTGGTATCATCTACAAAACGCTTGGGCAAACTCACTAAAGGTACAATCTAGGTGGTTGTTCTCAAAGTTGTCCCCCCAAGCTAAAGTTGTGTCTCGTAACGTCCATTAGAAGTGGGCAATTTTTATACCCTCATGGGTAACAACATTAACTTTTATCACTTCTTTGAACACCTATACATGAGTGTCTAGGTTTGAGTTTCTGGTATACTCAAGATAGTTCAGGAACTTCTTAGCCCCATTAGAATTTCTAATTGTTATTGTCACAAGCGGCATGGTTGGGTACCATGGAAAATAGGGATTCTAGTTGGGTGGCATTCCTCCATCTTAGAGGTACTCATGGGAGGGGAGGTTAGCCCTTCTTACCATCCTCTCCTTCGTTTGAATCCGATGACATTAATAGAAAATTTTCATTTCGCAACTAGTCCCTATAACTAATTTTTAATCGTAGGCAACATTTGCAACTAAAATCTTAATAGTTGTGTTGGACAAGTCGCATGTGACACTAATTGCAAATTACAAGGAATTTTGGATCAAAGAAAAGTCAATTAAAGATCTATTTTTCAAACCTCCCAAAATACACCTTCATCCTTTGATTAGTCATATACATATTGTCATTTGCAACTAAAGTGTGATTTTTTTTGTGAACAATGGGAACAAATTATGTGTTGCCATGTGTCCCAACTTTTAATAATTAAAAATATTGTTATTATAATTTTGTGTGGTTCTAGCTGTGAGGCAATTCCAAATTTGTGGGTAGGTTTTAGTTTTGGTTGTTGGAACTAAAACCAAAACCATGACCAAAGTGAATATTCTCCAACATTAGTTTCCACCAATGTTGGTAGGTTCTACATTGACTTTTATGGTATCAAAATGGAGGCTTAAGATTTTGATAGAATGGTAGTGGAACTAGGTTAGGTGGTCAATCTTTAAAAAAATTGAATTAGAACGTGAACCAAGGGTGTTATACCTTTTTTTAACAATGTTAAAGGAATAAAACTTTGGAAAATTTGAAACTTAAAACTTTTGGTAACCATTGGCTTATTAAAATATCAAGGCAATTTATTATATTTAAGACCAATAATAAATAGATTCTATGATTGTGAACTTTTGAAAATGTTATAAAATGATCAAAAAGGGTATTAACCAATGTTGTGGAGATAACTAGGTACCCATATTCAAGTGTTAAAATCTACCATGATCAATGATTCACAAGTAAAGGTTTAGATCAAGTTCATAATATTTAGATCTAAGTAAGTAAGTTTTTTAATACCCAAAATTTTTGTAATTGAAATTTCAATATTTCATATCCCATTTAGATATTTTATGAGTGGCCTTGCCAACTAGGTTCAAGTTTTTTGTGTAAATAAGTATAACTTAAAGATAAAAGTAAAAGTCTCACCTTAATTTTTTTTACAAGGACTTCTTTTTATCTAGTTGTACATAATTAACATTACAAAATCTTTATCTTGGATTGTGTGGACTAGTTGAACAAACTATTATGAAAAAAATTCTTTATTTGTGTATAAATATGGTTCATGGAACCAAACTTGATTTTAAATCGGTTTAGGTTCCAATTTTGTTATAAAAAGACTACAATTGAAGGTTTTTAAAATCCCAAGAATTAGTCTAAAGACCTAATTATGGGTTCTGTCAAAAACCAAAAAATGTTTCAAAATTGGGACCAAAGGTTTCTTTTGAAATAAAAAACAAAATTATGTTGGTTTCAGCTCACCATGAATTCAAGGGTAAAAAAAATTAGGATGTATTTTTTGTATGTCCAATTTGTTTTTTGGGCTTTGTTAAACATTATACAAAAAACCCAAATGAAACACGAAAAATAAAACAAAAAGATTTAATATATTCAAACATTACCACAATTTTTTTGATTTTGAAAAAATTCCACCAAACCCAGCAATATTCAATCAAATGTGCACATAAGAAATTAGGTATCCTCAAAATCCCCAACCGCTTGTGAATTTTTTTCTTATAACCATTTTAGGAAAATTACTCAAGACTCTGAAACATGATACTTTCAAGGTATATGGCACTTAAGGTCAAAATTGGTATTTTTTTTTCAAATTCCTCAAGTAGGTGCATTGGCTAGGATCCTTAACATTAATTAGAAAGTAATAGTGATTGTCCTAGTGGACTAGTAGATCTTTTTCAGAATCCTGCCTAATTTTGTCGACCTATAAGAACACATTGTCTAAATCTGGCAACTTTTAAGTTTTTTTGGTCAAGATATGACAATTTTTAAGAAACAAATCTCAAAAATCCCTTTGTTGGATGTGCTAGCCCTTTTTTTGGTCACTAGGTTGCAAAAACTCACCAAACAAAAAAACACAAGTCAAAACATATGGAAATAATTTTTAAAAATCTTTTCATGATTCCATCCAATGACCTCAAAAATATCCATGTTTTGCAAAGTTCATTTATTTACATAAACACTTTTTGTTCAAATCTTGTTTTCACTAAATTTTTTAAAAGGTCTACAATAGGATGCTATAGGAAAAATATGAGAAAAAATGTTAACATCAACATCATTTTATTTTTAAAAAATTTAAGACCCAATTCCTAAGGTTCATTGGACTCAAAATGCACTAGAAATATGGACTTTTAATGGTCTTTCAATTGTAGTTTTCGGTCCACCATAATTTGTTTTTACGTTCAAATGTTTGATGGAAATATGTAATGAACATCCACTTATAGTATTGTGCTAGGCTTGGTGGAAATGAAATTCACAACTTTAATGATTCCTATAACCATGTGATGATGTTGATGATTAGATTTTCACTCACATTTCATTATAATATTTTGAAATGCAATATAATGGATTTGATCAATTTCACTTCAAAATGACTGAAATTACGAATGGAATTAAATGAAAGATGTTGTAGTGTTAATTATTTGAACATCTTAGTTGCTTTCTATAAGGATATTGTGTGAAGAAAAAATAAATTACTTAAGGAAAAATAAATAATTAAATGTTTAGGGAAAAAAAGAAGTCTTGATCTAGGTTTAATTTAGTTTTTCTTACACCCAATAAATGATTATATACACTAATGTAACATGTGCCATTGGTGAATTGGTAACCCAATTAATTTTCCTTTCCAAAACCATTTTTTGTAATTTAATTGAATTTCCAATGACAAAAACTACTCAAAATTCAATAATTCTACAACTTAGCTCTAAAATTTCTAACTTGCTTTCATTAAATCCTATCCAGTAAGGGCGTCCCAACAATATAAAAAGTACGTAGAAATTTCCCTAAATTTTTTTGTTTTGATTTAAATGAAAATTTAGTGAAAATTTGTTCAATATTCAATAATTTTTCCAATGTAGGTTGAAACATTATGAAATCAACTTGGTGCACTTGTGCTCATTGAGGGTTTTCCAACTATGCCAAAAACAAGGGAAATGGTGTTGTGATTCCAGAGATCTAAATGTGAAAAACAAACAAACAATCTTCCTTCATAGATAAATTTAATGTGGCTTGTGAGGTTGGCCCAAATGTGACCATGTTTCAAAATAGGGGAAATTCAACATATGAAAATTGTTTTGTAAGATTTAAGATTTAGGGTTAAATTGAACTGTAAAAAAAAACCCTATATCTAATTTTTGAAGAGTTAAATATGAGTTGCAAGTGTGACCATATTTTCAACTGATTTTGTTTTTCAAAACCTGAATTTTTATGATTTTTTGAATTTATAATGACAAAAATCACTTAAAATTTGATAAGTCTAAAACTTATGAAATATTTACCATAAAATTCTTCTCCCTGAAATCTTTCCAATAACATCAAAGGCACATCCCAATTCCTCTGAAATTTTTAGTTATGGTTTAATTTAATTTTCAATGAAAAAATCATTCAATATTTAAAAAAAATTTACACTACAAGTCCAAATGTCATAAAACCAAGCCAATGCACCTCGCTCAGCTTTCCAAAGATACTGAAAACATGATTTGAAGCACCCAATTTGATGGGTCTCATAGTTACAAAACAAACAAAACAAATGACCTTGTTTTATAGATAGAGTGGCAAGTTTTGCATCTCTTAATTTCTACGTTTCGAATTTAGGATATGAATAATTTATATAGGAATAAATTGAACATATTGGAAAATGCATAAAATGAGATTGTTTGTGCGACAATTCACAAGTACATGATGTGTACATTTTTCTTATTTGTGACCCACGTAGATGAATTCATAATTGAGAGTAACTTAGAGGTGTTACCCTCTCCCTTGATGCCCTTCGAAAAGCAACTTATATCCGTTCGTTTGTGCTTTAACCTATTTTCAAGGAGTCTCAACTAGTGTTGGCTGGTTAATGAGAAAAGACCTGATTAGCAATAAGGTTATAAATTTGATTATTAATAATGTATCAGTCAATTTTTGAATTTTTTGATAACCGGTTACATAAATAAAATTACAATAAGTGGGAAGAACCTTAATTAGTGATTATTGAGAATTTAAAATCTAATAACCTACCTAGATGTTAAAATTTTCATCCAAGTGAGTTATCAATGTTTAAACATTACATGAACAAATTTGTAAAAATGTTACCCTAGAGATGTATACTAAGCACATAATGGTGTAGCAAAGTCTTTAATGAAAAGCATAAAAACCTACCTATTTGGTCAAATGTCAACTTGATTATCAAGACAATTATTTGATAAGTTGCCCTTACGCATAACAAGTGGTTATTACTAAAAAAGAACCTAATTAAATTGATAATTGAGATTATTATTTTGATTTTGAAATTGAGGTATATCTTTTGGAAAAAAGTTTGATATTGATATAATTATGCGGTCCCAAAAAATTCTTTTAAGAAAAAACCTACCTAGCCTAGTGGTTATTAAAAAACAACAAAACTTTGTACCTTCACCATTACAACACATATTTGTCAAATAAATAATTCATGTTGAGGATTCCATTTCAACAAATGATATATTCTCAAGTTCCATCATATTTTTAATTTTCATTTCTGATTTCTTTTGTTGAAAATTTCAAATATTGCTGAAATAACATAATTATAGTCAGATTGGCCCAGGTAGTATGATACAATGCCAACATAGTCTCAACTAATATTGTTTAGTTCGTGCTTTTCAAAAGAACATTTGATTTTGGTTCCAAAGTTTTTGTTTTTTTTTTTTTGGTGGAAAGAACACCCCCCCATTCTGGTTCAAGGAATACTTTTTGATTGGATAAAATCTCGTTATATTCTAGATCAAATTCTTCACATTTCAAGACTCCCAGTTTTGGAGTCTTTAGAAAAAAAAATCCTTTAGGCAAGTGCACTTCCAAACCAGATCCAATTTGACCTATCTATGCGTAGTCGAAAACTAATTTTTTTCGAATTACTAGCACTGTACAATGAATTAAAAGTGACCACCTATATCAACCAGATTCCTAAACCCAGAAAAATAAGTAAAATTGCACACTTGAGACATGTTCCAAACATAATAATTACATTCCTAATGCCATCCCCCCCATACACCCTGAAATTTATTATTCAAAAAAGTGTATGCTTGAAATTTTTTCACAAAATTACAACATGTCTAACTACAGTTGGAAAAAATAGAACATAAACAAACATTTGCAACATTAAAAATACATTTCTTAGAGAATGAAGAATTGGAACTTGTATGAAACAAGTTTTGGTACCAGTTCTGGTTTTGGGTCGAACTCCAGCTGGAGTCTGCTTCTTGGTTTCAGTTTTGAGGTTGGATCTGATTCTGGTCGTAATTATTTTTCCTTCAAAATTTAGAATTGCTAGCCCAAGTGCCTGATAATCAGCCCAAGAACCAGAACCAGTCAAAAAGTAAAAACCCGACAACATAAGTCCCAAGCAATGTTGGGCAGGTCTCAGTTTTTGGGAGCTAAAACTGATGGGTAAGTGTGTACCCTTGATAGATGGTGGTTCTCAAAATCACGGAACCAGTTTGACTGGAGGTTCTAAACAACTCACAGAACTGGTTTTTACCCTTAACTGGGGTTCTTAAAACAATAAAAGAACTGGGTCAAAAAACTTACCCTAAACTGCCCATTCTTTGCTGACTCTAAGTTCATGACAACTGCCAATTTCAAAAATGTTCTCCAAAACATGGAAGGAAGCAGACTCGGTTGTTTTGATTATAAAAATTGTAAAGAATGGTGAACCAGACGCTGTGTTTCTGAGATTCTGAAATTTGTCATAAAACCAGGACTTGAGGTTTCTAAAATTATTTCTAAATTAAAAAGACCTAGAATCGAAGGTTCTTATTTCTTATCAAAATCAAAGAGCAGCCCAACACTGGTCTCAAGTGTCAACCTTTGTAACTTGGTGATTAAACCTGGTTGGTTAGGGACCCTTTTTAGAGTTTTGTGAGAATATTAGTGGCGCATGTCTAGGAGTTTTAAGTGGAAGAGGAGATATGAGAAACTAATGTATTTTGGGTCTCTGTTTTGCTTTGTGGCAAAATTCTGCCAGTTGGTGAATGTTTTGAAAATTTTCAAACCCTAAACCCTAAACCCTAAAAATATGAAAGATTTAGTGTTATTTGGGTTTTCTAATTGCCATTTTATTATTATTATTATTTTTTTTTTGGAGATTCATTAGATTCTACATAAGGTTCTCACCAGCGTTTTGTTTTTGAACGAAATTACCCCACTTGGCAACCAAAAAACTTGCAGTTCTTTTAGGAAAATATGTTCCAAAGTCACCATATTTTGAGGAAAACAAACTGAAATCACCATATTTAGAAAACAACTTCCAGCATGTTGCCAACACAAACTGTCAAATCCTAATTTTTTCTAATGTCCTCTCTAACTTGGAGCCAAATTTGGCTAAGTCTTCTTGTCAATGACGGCCAAAGAACATACCTAACAAAATTAAGAAACCCCAACTTGTGGTAGGTAGCCAACAATAGAAGCTTAAATGCTTATTTTCCTTTTGGCCAACTTTGGTTAAATCTTATTGTGGATGATTACCGCCGCAGCTACATCAGAAAATTGGGGGGAGAAAAAACAGGGATCTGGATTCCACAGTTTGGGAACAAGCATAGAAGTGATGCAGTCAATAATGCTTTGATTGTGTGAGAGTACTATGATCGTTTTCTGTACAGCGATTTTGTAAGTGTGCTGAAATAAAGTTCAGAATCAATATGTGTATCAAATCAGAAGATCAGAATTAATACATGTGATCTGTTAACTTTCTAGCAAAGAATGTATTTCTAGTACCATCAAACCTGAAGATCAAAAGCAATACAAAGAGTATAAGATACCGTAGTTCTGGAGAGCCAGTCTGCCAGACAACTGAGAAACTTTGGTTGGCATCAGGTAGAAAGAAAAGAGAAAAACTAGAAATTGATGAAGATAAAGCGAATATAATAATAGGTTTCAGTAGACTAACAACACCGGAAAAATATGAGAAGGCATGAGAAGACACTACGACAGGTTTCAGTCAGTTAGACATGAGAAGGTAGCAAGACAGGGTACAGCAGTACCCAAGCAGAACATCAGGTTAAGAATGGTGAACCCAAAGTTCAGGGAGTAGGGGTGTCCAAATTGAGAGGCTCTTGACACCGTAAAGCAGTCATATGTTGGGCGGCTCTACTTTTGGGGCAATCAGTGTTGGTTTTAATGTGAATGGGACTAATGGAGAAAGGAGCTTGAAAAGTGAATCACTCACCCAAAAAATAAAATTGATTACATTTTGAAATAGGCCCTAAAAGAACCTGGTACCTGGTGCCACCAGTCTGTAAATCCCAGATTAGTAAATCGATTACTTGTAGGGTAAAGACCCGGGGTGGGGGGGGGGGCTTTACATGAATAAGGGCCCTATGAGGTGGAGCTGACTGTGGGCCCAATTATCATAAAGCTTGCCTCAAGGCCGTTACCTGGGGTAAAAATTACACTTTTTAATAAACAGTCCCCATGATATCCAATGGGTACTCACGCGATACTTTCAGGGTATCATGGGAAAAAATATTAACAATCTTTACAAAAACATAATACACATAGAGGGGAGCAATTATGTTTTTGTAAAGCTCACTGGCTCTTTACGACAAGTAAGGTGCTCTTCTACTAACTGAAGAGCACCTTACTTGTCATAAAGATCTTCAGGAACAAAAGATAGTAGAACCGTAAAATAACCAGAGTTAGTTTTAAGGTTTCTCAATAGGCCCTAGAAGAACCCTTACCACCTACCAGATTGGCGGGGGAGCCCATTTGGAACAGGCCCTTCCATAGTATTTGTTTGATGCCACTCTAATTTGCTTTAATTTCATTTCACACATTTCACCTTACTTGTTCTTTGAATTTTGATCCGCTGTTTATAACCGCAAAACAGCTTCATTGTTGGTCGTCGCACCCCAGTTATTACCCATTAACCGCTACTACAAACGGTTCTACAATCTTTTGTTCCTTTTGTTCGACTAGTCACCACACCCATCACAGCCCTTCACGTCCACCCTCCGGTGGCGTTTGCTCACCATTTGTAGCACAACGGTTTCTGTCTGTGAATTCCAAACTCTAGTTTTCAAACTCTTTGCTCGCACTCCTTCCATATCACTAGTAGTCTGGTCCTATTTGTGTGTGTGTGTGTGTGTGTGTGTGTGTATGTGTGTGATGAGCTTGCTTATGTTTGAGTTTAGAGATTGGACTGAGTTGGACTTTTGTAGCTTACTTTACAGTAGTCTGCTTGGGACTAGAACTTGGTCAGTACTCATCGACGACGCCATCAGATCATTGCAGTGCCGGATCACTACTTTGTTCGTCGGTAACACAACTTTTGAGACCTGATAAGAAGGAACTCTTTTGGTTTCCTGAGCTCTCCATGTGTTCTGGAGCCTTTGTAAGAGCATTTGGAAGCTGCATGCTTGCTTAGGTCGTAGAGTCGCCAGCTGAATCGCAATTTGAGCTTCAGGAGTACTGCAGTTTTCCTGTGATCTCACATTTTGTGTATTGTGTGCGTACTGCAACTCCTTATTTAGCTGAGGACGCAAGAAATCCACGATCCGAACACTACCCAGTCCAGTCTAGGAAAGGTATACTTTGTGGATTTGCCCATCTAATTGGCTTCGAGCGCTATTGTCTATAAAAGCTTTTTGTTTATATACTTGCAGATCACTTATGTCTTCGACAAGCCCGATGTCCTTATGAGTCCTAACACTCTGTCTATGTGTGCAGGTTCGCAAAGGCAATCGGCAATCTATGGCTGCAACAGATCGTGCGACAAGCTCAGGCTCAGCTTGTAAGGGAACGAATGACGTCCACCAGGAGCAGGCAAGCTTATTCTGTTCCTCCGCCCCTGGAACTTTCAACGACATCAGTGTCTTCCAAGAGGGCGAGGATGGAAGTAGTAGCCGTGCAGATATTCCCTGGGGACACAAACTGCAGGACACACTTCGAGTCGTCTTCAGCCATGAGCAATCTGATGGGCTTCTATTGATCGGAAAATTTGTACTGAATCAACTGCAATGCATACGGTCGAATTCGCACGATCGACTACAACAGCAGGATGCCTTTGCGGATTCTCACGAACATGGGCAGCTTGAGTCTACAAAGTCCTCTGCGGCTAGATCAGATTTGATGCAGTTCATTGAGGAATCCCCCGAAGTAGCTGAAGCGACTGTTGCCAACTCTGCGCGGGAGTTAGACGAAACTACTAATTACAAACTAGAAAGAGCTCCTGACCAGAGTATGAGAGCTGAGCTGCTGCCGAGAGTTTCGAGATCCAGCGCAAGACCTTCTGGTACGGGAGTGTCTCCAAGCCCAAGCCAAGTGTGCCCTTTCCTGCCTGATGTGGAGGCACCCATAGAACCGACCTCATGCGCAGGCGCATCTCCAGCTTCAGCTGCTAGCAACAACCCTCTTACTACGCTAGCCTGCGGTCTGCTCCCGACTCGTCTAAGAAGATCAAAGAATCGCAAGATGGAGGCCAAGGCCGGCGACGGGAAGTTACAGGAAGTTCTCACGCAAGTTAGCAGCAAAGCAAATCCTTTGAGAATTCTTCGTAAGCTATTGCGGCCAGCTTGTGCTGCAGCTTCTTCGAATTCAACTGTAGCTCCTAAGATGATGGCAACTGAGAATGCCAGAAAAAATATTATCGAATTATTTTCCCTAAAATCTCAGCATCAAGAGGAGGTATGAAGCACCAGGCCTATCCAAATTGTGTGTGTGTGTGTGTGTGTGTGTGTGTGTGTGACGATTTCAGCTTTTTAAAAAACTTTCATATTTTCTTATCGCCAAATCTTGCTAAATCATGTTATGGATGTTCGCCGCTTCGGCTACATCACAAAGTTGGAAAAAAAAAGACCTGGCTCAAGCAGTGCTGATCTCTTCTCAAGCTTTTGAAGGAGCTCACTATTATTCTGGGAAGGCTGCTGGAAAAGCCTAATGATTCCGTGACCTTGTTTGATATATTTTGCAGCATTTTCCAAATAGGGGAAGCTGCGCAACTCGAAGCATCAAGCTGCTGGCACAGAACTGGCCATATCGAAATGCAGGTGGAGATGCTGATGGCTCAGATCCGGTGCTGCTAAAGCCTAGACTACTACAGCCACAAAGTCCTTCTGGAATGCTAGAGAAGGATAAAGAGAATCACTCGGACAGGACGTGCCGCGACGGGCAGTGGATCAAGACCGATTCCGAATGTCCGTTTTCCCGTCTTTCCCTCTGTTTCCTGTGCATTCTTTTGTGAAAAAAAATTCCTTTATGAAAATTTCCATTTACATGTGCCAAGGGCATCGTTTCAATTTCGAAGATTTTGGTTTTTTATTCCAAGTTCTTGCTAATTTACATATCTTGCTTTCAACTTCATTATCAGTCAGTGAATTCGTTTTCCACAAGTTTTGTGGTTTTTTCTACAAAACAAATCGGAAATTTTTGGAAAACTGTGTTTTAGGATTGATTTGACTAATTTTGTTTAATTTTGGAAAAGTCTGCCAGATTTTCACAATTGCAAAACAAATACCCCTAATTGCTATGCTGGAAGGTGATCACCAAAAGAAAAAATCTAACTTGGATTGGTGCTATTGTTTGCTTGTGCAGATCTAGTCCTCGAGATGTGATATGATGCAATGTAATTGCTGATCTTCAGAATTTTCACAGGCGTGACTTCAAGTGATTTATTTATTTAGCTTTATGCTAGTATAAATTCCACTAATTTTGCTATTTCTTTGGAAGAAAATTGCCTGATTGTGCTATGCTTTAAGGTGCTTTTAAGGTGAGCACTAAAAGCAAAAATCTTACTTGGTTTTAATTGGATTGGTGTTATTGTTTGCTTATGAAGATCTAGTCCTTGACATGTGATATGCAATGCAATTGCTGATCTTCAGAATTTTCATAGGTGTGGCCTCAAGTGCTTTATATTTTACTCATTTAGCGCATGCAAAGTCTCTCTAAAATCTCTCTGCCCAGCTGTTGAGCTCTCTTCCAGACATGCTAAGCAGAGAATGCTAACATCTGTATATCATGGATTAATATGATTTTCTTGCAATGCAATCATTATGAATCAGTCTTTTTGAGTTCATGCAGAGCATTGAAATATCAATTTATTGATGCTTTTCAATTCACACACCTACCAACCCCACTAATGAGCAAATGAATGTGGGAGGCCGAGTAGGTTTCTATTTTGTTTCTGTTGAACATTAGTAAAGAACTTGTTTAAACCTGAGGTGCAGTTGTCTGCTGTGCATGAATATGAAGTTGTATCTTTCTGTTATTTTTCTGGAAAATGTACAAGAATGTTATGCAGACAGGTACTTAAGTACTCCTGTTTGTTTATCCAATCAACAAGGGCAACAAGTACAAGATGTCCTTTGACTTGATTAGATTCTCCAGTCATGACCAAGGATTGTAAGAATTGCAGTCCTTAAAATCAAGGCTTAATGTTGTGGGGCTTAAGTTGGGTCTGCATCTGCAATAACCTTTTGGTTCCGTTGTGCTATACTTGCATTCACTGGTGACCTCTATCTCCCTTTTGAAGCTGGTTCTGCATATCTAATTCACAAGAAACTTCTATCTTGAATAGGAAAATAGGGAATGACATTTTTCTGAATCTGATGGTGAGTGAAACAAATCATAAAACAATGAATGTGTACTTATGCAACACTTCTGGAAAGGTCAATATATAGTGATGGTAGTGAAATATATAGTGAATACAATTTATGATAAACCTTAACAATTCTACTGTCTAAACCCTAAACCCTTTCAGCTGAGAGAAAATGCAGCATGAAACAAGAAAAAAAAAGTAAAAGAAGAGAGGAAAGAGAAAAATTGTCTGTTGATTGAATAAACAAGGGCAACAAGTTGATTAGATGCCATTAATTTCACAAAATCAAATAATTCATTGTAACAATTTGGGCAAAATCGAGAGTATACCCCTTTTCTTCCAAAATTGAAGGTGGCATGAAACGCTCAAATGGTGCATGTGTAAGGTGAAAGCATCACAACATGCTTGAAGGAACATTGTCTTCATTTCATGAACTTCTCCATATTTATGTTTGAAATATCATGATGATCGATTTTGCCTTCATGCACCCAATTGGTAAAGAAATCTTAGCAAACAACAATAAATGGGATCAATTTATGGTGAATTTTTCCGCTTCAATAAAAAAATCCGTAAATTCAACGGGAGTTTCACAGGGTGTCTCACACCCTATTCAAATTTTCGACCTTAGTTCCAGTGGTCCGTAAATTCACCTTGACTGTGGGCGATTTTGGAAAAAGGCAGGGTGAGAAAGGGTTGACCACGTGGGTGCCCTTTGACTGGATTAAATTAAGTGGACAGTCTAAGACTGGCTTAAAAGATGTGGACAGTCCAAAAAGTTGACAATTTCAACTGTAGGATTGGGAGAGGGGAGGGGAGGGGAGGGTGTTGGGGGAGGCTTTTTGGAGGTTTTGAGGGTGGGTGAGGGGATTTGGAAGGAAAATAGGGGTTCAGTGGGGTTGTGATTCTATTTTTATTTTTTCTTTGAGCTTTGGGGGGGGGGAGAGGGAAAGGAGGGTTTGTTTTTCTTCCAGAGTGCCTGTGTTAGTGCCTTTAAATATTAAATTTTGGTTGTTGGAGCTGCAGGGGATACTTAGAAGTATCCCAAATTTTGTATATTGGGTCTAGGTTCAGTTTTAGGGTTTAGAGTTTAGGGTTTATTGGGTTGCGGAGCCATTCAAATAATGCCCTTGATGTTATATAAGTGGGAGGGATCCCATTTCTGAGTTTCGCCCTGTGTTTTTTTTCCTTTGTTAGCTCCTCACCCTGTGTTTCTGACTGCGCCCTGTGTTGTTGACGAACACAGGGTACTCACCCTGGCTTTTTGGGACTTTACGGATAACTTTAATAATCAGTGAAATATTGACAAATATTTATCTTTCATTTGGTGAAATCTGGAATGTTTCTTTTCATCAATTTTTGTTGATCTGTTTAAAGTTCATTTTGCAAGAAGTTGTAACTAGGTCTAAATGGAAGAGACATGCATTTTTTTGAGACTTTAGGTTTCCCAATATTGTACCACTCATGAATGGTTGAACACTTTTGTGAACCAAAAATAACATGTTTCAATTTTTTTGTAATGTCAACAATAGAAGAGTTCATTGTGCATGGTTGAAAATAGCCCATTTATTTTCAATTGGAAATTCCGTTCACAATCTTGACCTTGGATTTCCAAACTAAATTGCAAATCTTGTGTATCAGATTATATTTAAAGATTGTTAGTCAAAAAGCCAAACAAATCAAGGATGATTGGGCTTGTTTTGGATGAATGAAAATGAAAATAACATTGTTACCACGACCTTTATTATTTTGATTCTTTTCTCAAAAGTTTTGAAAAGAGTTACCAACCGCCAATGATATTATGCAAATGCAAAGTTCAAACATTGTCTTTCTTATACACCAAATTGTATTGGTGCACCAAATCCATAGAAGATCAAAATCTATAGCATATCAATGAATTGAAATCAAAATTATGTTTAAGCTTCCATAGTTGTGACAATCATTTATGATTGTTATATATGACAAAAGTTAATGTCCATGGCTATCAAACAATATATGGAATTGTTCTCAATATACAAGTATAGTAATCTCATGGGCATGTGCAGGTTGAAGTGACTAAAAAAGTGATAGTTGAATACATCCCCCCAAAGTTCATTTCTTTTATGTTTTTTTTTAACCTTGGGAGGATTAAATAAATAATAAACTTGAAAATTCATCAATTCCAAACTTTATGTATTTATTTATGTTTAAGCCCAACTAGACATAACTTTTTTATACATGTGTACACAAACACAAAATAAAATTAATATTCGTTCAAAATGCTATGGACACAACAACATATTCATGTTATGGAAATGACTTTTTAAAAAAATGATTAACAATAACTTTCAATTGACATGTTGTAAAATCCTTAAAACTTGATTTTGTTGATATATTTCATAATTAAAATGGAATCTCTAACAATCATAATATCAACTACTAGGCCATATATATGTGTATGAAACTTGTCAATTGATTTGAAATTCATAAGTTCATATATATTTTAATTTTGTAAATTATCCATAACAAATACTTACATCACAAGTTAATAAATTCATATTAATAAGTGTCTAGCTAAAGATTTTGATATGTAAAAGACAAGTCAATCATTGCATTTACACTTGCATCATAAAAACTATTATTGTGACACCAAAAGTGAGTCACCTTAGCATTGACCCTCTTAGTCATCTAAAGTTATCATAAAATTTATGTTTTAATTATCAAAATTTAAATCCATCCAATTTTATTTTTTTTGCATGGATAATCACATGAGTCAATCTTGTCATGTGAAACTAATTATTGACAAATTACCAAACATTAGCTATCAACATACAACCTCTTATTGTATTACATGGGTAGCTTTGGCATAAATTGAATTTTTTTTATTTTCTTGAAAATTTGAAAGATTATTAGTTCTCTATGTTGATATTTCTAGAAATTGATCAAAATAGTATAAACCAAATTTGAAGGTAGTTGAATTCAAAACCTCACCTAGTACAATCAAATGTAGTAATTGTGAATGTTAGTGATATAATTTTGTAGGTGTTAATTTTGATTTTCCATGAATACATTAACTACCTTTATATCACTACTAGGTCCTTATCCTATTCCACTACAATGAATATCATGTAAAATACTAACTAGGACAACATTCATCATTTCTAAATCTGAAGATTCATTCAATTAAATCCACATACAATACTAAAGCACAAAGAATGGAAGAAAAAACATCTTTTATATTTCCATAAACCATGAAGTTTGGTTAGGTCCATTACTTTTAGGATAAAGTTTATCTCATTGTTAGAAAACTCTATTCCATCCTTGGTTGTTGTAATTCACTCACCCTTCATGTATTGGTAGATTTGATTAAACTTCATCACGTGAAGAAAACATTGTTGGTAGTGGGTAATTTTGCCAATGCGTGGTCACTTTGTTAACTTATCCACCAATGTTGAGTGCATAGTATGGCCACTTGCAAGTACAATGCATCCTAGCCAAGATGTGCATTTGTTGCTTAAAACTTTGTAAATTCATAACTTGCCTTCCACATGATTGTTTCCATCACACGATCTCCCAAGTTGGTGAGTTAAGTAAGCTCCTAATAGTAATCCATTAGACTCAACATGAGCTCAACTTACCACATGATCTAAAATAGTCTCCACTCGTGTCATAGTAAAAGTTGGTTTGTTATAAACAACAATTTAATGTCGGTAGTGATAATCCTGATAGGCATACTTTAACTTATATTAACACCTTAAGGCATAATGCCCCAGGATACCCACCACGAACTCTAAGACTCCAATTCTTGGCTGATGGTATTGAATGTAACAACATATTATGCTATAAGTTAGGAATTTTTTCCACTCCAAATCCTCTACAACCCACATTGCCAAGAATTGCTTCTTAGTGATGTGACTTCCTAATATTGGCAATACTACCACTACCTTCAAACAAATTTGAAAACAATGCAACATGTAATATGTTTTTGGGTTTGGTAGCAATGGCAAAACCTATTTTAACTCTAACATCATATGCACCATATCAATCTTAGAATACAGCTTGACACTTGCCTTTTCTACTAAAGTTGGATGCTTGACCCTAAGAGCAACATTTCCATAGATCATCTTTTTCATTCTGGTCTTTACTCATTCTCCATCCATGATGGTAACTTGATCCTTGTTTCCCACCTTCTAATCTTTTGCTTTGCTTTTGTCTCTAGGATCTATTACTACTTCTTGCTTCCTTATTAACTTATCGATTGATTTTGTCTCATCCTCATCCTCTTTTGATAAAGAGACTTGCTTTGTCTTTTCTTGAGTTGCTTCTTCACTAACACCTTCCTCTATATTTTCTTCCTCTTTATCTTTCTCTCCCAATTGTCAAATACGCTCATATGTAGCATCAAGGGCATTGGTGTACTTCCCTATTTGCTTGAAATGCATCTCTTGCATTATGCTCTAGCCTCTTCTAGTAGCTCACCCATTTCCATTGGAAGTTGTTCTATGAGTTCATCATACAATGTTGGTTTGGTTTTGTTTTTAATGGCCACGATTTCCCGATTGGTTTACAAAATAAGTAACTTTACCTTGCCTTGTTCCACTTGCAACTCCTTCCATAACTTTTTTTTTTGGCCACCAAAAGCTTCCAATCCTTGTGATGATTTTGACAAGCATTCTCCATAGTTGCCCGCTAAGTATTCAATTCCTTTTCTCACTGATGGAAAACCTCTTCCATTCCCTTCAATTCTTCATACAAGCTCAGTTGTTCATTTCTAAGTACTTTGATCTCCATGTTTTTAAAGTTGATTTTTGCATCAATCTTTGTGATGATCTCTTGATGATGTTTCAATCCTTCTTTTTATTCTATCTCTACAACTTTTTTCACCATCTTTAGTTCCTTTAAAACTAGTTTTTCTTGAATGTATGATTTCATTAGTTATTGGTGTAGTTGTTTGATCTTCTTTTTTGTTTCCTTCAACAACCTCTCATGGTTTGACTTGTCCCGTGTCAATTGAATCTTAAGATGGAGGTTCCTTTTTTGTAATGTTAAAACTTCACTTGTTTCCTTCTTTTCATTATCTAGAGTAGTAATTTTTGTCTTCAGCTAACACATTTCTTCTTTTGAAATTCTCTGGCTTTCTTCATAAATTGTTTTCTCCACTTCGTTTGCTAGTTGATTATGTGTTTCCTCTAGTTGTTTTGCCATCCTCTCATTTTCCTTTTGTAACTCTTGAACTTCCCCATTTTTCTTTTTGATCCTTTGTGCCAACATCTCCAATTACTCAACCACTGCATCCAAGTCCCCATTGGTGGATGCACCATTCTCCATAACTACTAATTGTTTTTCCATATCATTAACAACTTCTTGCCATTGTTGGTCGAATATTAGTAATGCTCTTGCATGTAGTTCTTCCTCCATTTGTTGTACTTTTCCTTCTTGTTGATTATTTTTTGTTTGTTCATCTTTTTCAGGTTGCATTAACAATTCCCTTACCAATTGTTGATGAAATGGCTCTTTTACTGTAATGATTTTTACATTTTCATTTTTTAAATATTGAGATATGTGATCCTCTCCTCCAATGATCACCTCCTCATTGACTACCTCTTGCACTTTTAACTCCTTTCCATATCCACATTTGTTGGAGCATTCTGCATACCCTCTTTTTCTTTGATTTGTGTTTTCTACTTCTTCCACAATGGTTACTAAAGGTTTTGCCATTACCTCACAAGGTATTTCAAGATTCTTCCCTCCAATTTCACTCATAATGCTTGAAGTTTTAACCTCACCAGGATTCCCCTTTTGGGTTGGAGATTCTTCTATGATATCTTTGCTAATGGTTATAGTTGGTTTGCTCTTCTTCTTCTTCTTCTTCTACTAGAAGGATTACATTAACATCAACAATCATCTTCTCCTTCTTGTCTTAGTTCTTCTTCTTTTTGGTCCCAATAGACTTTTCTTTTTTTGGCTCCCATTACTTCAAGAAGTGATGACCAATGATAGTCAAAGTTGGTCCGACTAATGTATTCCCAATTTTCCTTGTTGTACATTGAATTGCACTAATTTCATTTTGCAACTTTTGGGAAAACCAAGTAGCCCAATTCACCTTCTCCTTCCTTGTTGCCAACATTGTTGAAATCAAAGCACCTAGAGTAAACTTGTTTCCTTGTTTGAAAGACATGATCTTCGTTAATGCAAAGAGCAAAGAGGTGATTCTTCTAAGGCTTAACTATCTCTAGTTGCTCTTGCTTCTGGGAATTGTAAGGAACAAACCTCTCTTCTTGCTTTGCCTTTGTGTACTCTTAAACTCGCAATAAACTTGTTTCTAAATCGTAGTTATAATCATTACATTCCTCTTCGTAGAAAGCTTGAAAATTTCCTTTTTCAACAAGCACCTCCACTCAATGCAATTTCTCCCAACATTCCTTCATGTTCAAATGTGGGTGGTTAAAACTCCACATGTCTTCAAAATTAGAACTGTCAAGTGTTGTTACTTTAGAACTATTGTCTTCATCACTTCTAGTTTCTTCCTCAGTTTTTCTCATTATTTGGTTTAATGGTCAATAGGAAGTTCTTTGCTTATCTAGGGTTGTAGCCGAGAAGTGTGTTGTTTCCATGCATACTTTTTTACAAACTTTTTTCCATTAAATTTTCCAATGTATGGCTTGAACCAAAATCTTTTGGCACTCCTTGCTTTGTAGCTACCATTCTACTACAAATTTCTCTTTCATGCACTTCTCTTGCTCTTGCATTCCACTCAGCAATCTGTTCATTTAAATAATCTTTCCACACGTGGTATCTGTGTTTGATTACTTTCAATTCTGCTAACTCTTGAGGACATAATAGTTGTTTTAAAGGCCATATAGGACGTGACTCATTCATGGGCATGTTGAACATATCATTACAGTTTCCTTCACACAAACTAACCTAGGCTCTAGACCAACTTTTCTATTTTTATGGCCCCCTTTTTCATTTACATAATTTTTTGAATATAACAATATTGTTCCCTTTCTCCTTCCTTTGTAATTGAATTTTTGTTGATCTTTCATTTTTAAACATTCTTGGTATGCCACTTTTGGAATCTTCTTTTTCAATCTACTCAATATCATTTTCATTAAATGTTTTTCTAGGTTTTGGGTCATTATAAGGTAGATTCTTCGGTTTGGTATGCAAGTTAGGTGGAAAATTAGGTTTGTTTTCTTTCTATGCCTATTTCTAATTTTTCAACTAGGTCTTGTATCAACTGTAACAACTTCTATTATTACATTAGTTGGTGGATTGTTATGTTGGTAGGCTTTTAGTTTGTTAATATTTATTCTCTTTGCCCTTTCATCACTTATGGTTGACAACTCCATAGTGTTATTATCAAACATTTTTTGTATTTTAAAAGGACCATTTTCAGGTAATGTAAATTTACCTCCCTTTATTTTTGTAGATTTTGGCATCCATAGTACTAATTTTCCTTCCTTAAAACTTTTCATCTTCTTTTTTTCGTCCCTCTATTCTTTGCACAACAACTAAATATGGGGTGCAAATTCTTTAAGGTGTACCAAAATCTTATCACAACGTCACTTTTTTCTGTCTTTTTTACCTAGTCCTTTTTTAATCATGTAAAGACACATTTATGGATGATTATGATGGAATCTAGAATTGTAACATTCTAAAATATAATCCTTTTAAAAAATTTAACAACTTTTGATTCATCATTTTTTATGGGAATCAAAATACAAAGTAAAAAAGGACTATAGTAAAGACTAGGCCCTTTTCATCTTATATGGTACATCTTAAAGGATTTTCACCCAAAGGTTAATAAATTTTTTGGCTTGCCAATGAGTTTCATCCAATTTAATTAAATCCTCCATCCTTACCTTGATAGTTTTGTTTCTAAATCTTCTTATGCTAAGTTGTGAACTCTTTTAGTTGGTACCACAAATTCTGTCGACATAATTGGTTAAGTGCCATAAACCAGCTTGAAAGGTGTATATTGAGTTGGAATTTTATAAGCCGTTCGATATGCCCATAAAACAATGACTAACATTACATCCCAATTCATCCAATTGGCATTTATTAGTTGGGCTAATATTTTACCCAAAGTTTTGTTAGTTGATTTGGTTTGTTTCTTCCTTTATAGATAGTAAATAGTTGATTTATGATGTGAAATCATGAATTCTTCCACAAGTATTTCAATAGTTTTATTAATGAAATGACTGCCTTAGTCATTTACAAGATGGGTCGAAGAACTAAAGTGAGTAATACTTTGTTCATAAATAAATTTAATAGTGTTTTTAGTTGTGTTGTCACGAAGTGATTTCGCTTCTACCCATTTAATAGTATAATTAATTGTTACTATGATATATTGATTTCCAATATAACTTGTTGTCAGTTTGACTGGTCCCATAAAATCAAAACTGGTTATGGCATTTGAACCCTTCATGAAATGGGGTTTTGATTTTATGGGACCAGTCAAACTGACAACAAGTTATATTGGAAATCAATATATCATAGTAACCGGTTTACCACTTTACCATAACCGGTTGATTACCATAATATGGGGTTCAAATGCCATAACCGGTTTACCATTCTACCATATAGGCTTTAAGCATTGGCAAATGTCATAGTCTTGACATAATTCAACAACATATTTATTGTTGCAACCTTAGCCTTAGGCTTGTGACCAAAGCAAGTGTTTGCAAGGTTGTGGGCTAAGAAGGAAGCTTGAGAGTCACACCACATGCTCTTAGGAGTGTAAGAGAGTGAGGGAATGAACCTTCACATTCTTAAAGGAGTTTTCACTTTGGGAGTTGGGGTCGCGATGGACTTCTGAATCTTTAGAGGGCGATTTCAGGGGTCAAAAATCAATGGATTGAGGAGTTACTTATATCATTGGAAAGCTCTTAGAACGTAGATATCTAACATGGGCTCGCATGACCAATTTGGACATTCGAAACACAAGTTATGGCAAAAAAAGGGAATCGACCCAATTTCCTTGCGTGCAGGTGGCGTGTGACATACCATTGAAAAGATCTTGAAAAGGGTTACAACTTTGCTTTAAACCTCATCTCAATTGAAGGTCTGCACACAAAGTTATGAAGCCCTAAAGTTGCAAAAGACCCAACTTTGGCAATTTCAGGACTCCCATTTGGAAGTCCCGGGACAAAGTGCCATTTGAATGTGGGCCTTGTGGAGAGGCACATAATATATTATAAGGGGGGAAGGTGGTGGCTTCCCCAAGTCCAAGTTGTGGTGATTCTTGTGAGTCCAAGTTTGCCCGTGGCTCATCTTAGCATCAAAAGTGCTCCAACTATGACGCACTCCCAAGTCCCAATTAGGCCCAAGAGGGGCCTCGGTTTCTAAAACAACAAAATTATGGGGACTTGAAGGCACTCTCCCAGCTCTCAGCACTAAAAGGGGTAGAGGGGTGTGCTAAAGCTCCGGAATGGGATTAGGAAAAGGGACAAGCTTTAGTTCCTCATTCGAACTTGCATCAAACCAATCAACAAGTTGGTTAGTTCGCATTCTGGAGCACCCTTGGTGCTAGGACAAGCCACGGGCTACTTTGAATTCATAAGACTCACCACGGCCCGAACTCGAGGGAAGCCACCACCTTCCCCCATATAATATTTTTTGCGTTACTCTGTGACACCCACATCCAAATGGCTTTTAGTCTCGGGACTCCCAAGGAGGAGTCCCGAAACTATCCCGGTTTGGATTCTTGGGAATTTGTGAGTTCATAACTCTTTGCTCAGACCTCGGATTGGGATGAGGTCTAAAACAAACTTGTAGCTCTCCTTGAGAGATTTTCAACAGTGTGTCGCACTCCATCTGCATACATTGGGGTCGGGTCGATTCCCGACTTTTAGTGGTCGGGAGTTAAAGTGCCAGTTTGACTCCCAACCCTTCTTTTTGCCATAACTTGTGTTGTAGATGTCCAAATGGTTCATGCGAGGCCATTTTCGACATCTAAATTTCAATAGCTTTTTAATGACATGAAGAACACCTCAAGGCGAGGTGTTTGACCCCTGCAATTGAACTCTGAAGTTTCAGGAGTCCCGAAGGGCTCCCAAGTCCCCATTTCGGGAATGTGAGTGTCATCTTCACAATCTTCCAAAAGTGGGGTTGTGACAAACTATGCACTAACCACCTTGTGTTTAGTTTTGTGCAAGTTTGTGTGAGTAGTTGATGTTTGTCACTCTTCCTAGTCCCATCTCGGAGCTCCAACATGCCCCTCTACCCCCAAAGTGTTGCGAACCAGGGAGCGTGCCCCAACTTCTTGCTCTTTCATTGTTTTCAATTTAGACTCACATTTGAGTCCATTAAAGAGCTTAGGAATGCGTCAATAGATGCTTTCATCCATTCCCAAGATTTATTGTAAGCTTAAGTCCATTTGAATTCTTCATCTTTCTTTAACAATTTGCACATGGATGTTGTTTTGTTAAAATCTCAAAAATAACACCAATAGAACTAGTTGTTCCAAAAAATCTTTTTATATTTCTGTCACAATAATTGGTACTAACATCGTAGTGATTGTAATAATTTTTTTGGGATCCACTAATCATCCATTACAAACAATGTGTCCAAATAGAACACTCGAATTAACACAAAATGCACATTTTTCTGGGTTAAAACTTATGCCATTTCATCTACATTTTTCCAAGCATTTTTTGTAATTGACCTAAATGGTCTTTTTAACTTCCATATACATTGAATTCATCCAAAAATACTTGCATAAACTTATTCAAATATTCCTTAAAGGTTTTGGTCACCATTTTTTGAAATGTGGTAGGATCATTACATAGTCCAAATGGCATAACATTATATGCATATGAATTTCATTTTGAAATAGAAATTGTCTTTTCTTTGTCTTTTTCTACCATTTTAACTTGGTTATAGCTGTTATAGCCATCCATAAATGAGTACATTTCATGTCCGACCATCGAATCAAGAATTGAATCCAAGAAAGGTAACAAGAATGGATACTTCTTGGTTTGGGCATTTTATTTTTGATAACCCACACATATATGCAATTTTCCATTTTTCTTTGGCACAATTATTAAAAGGGATAACCATTGACTGGTTTATATAAAATATATAAATCCAATGTCTAGTAATTTATCAAGGTCTTCTCTAACCCTTAATGCATAATTTGGATTCATTCTATATTGTTTTTGTTTAATAGGTTGAACATTCACCATTAGTTCAGTTTTATGTTCACATACTTTTCTTGGAATTCCTTTTAAACCTTTATAGCTCCATGCAAAAACATCTTTATACACCATTAACACCTTTTAAATTTATGCTTGAAATATACTTGGTAGTATGGCATTAATTAGTACCTCTTTAGGTTTTTCTTTACTTCTTAGGTTGAGTTTAACTAATTGTTATTCAATTTTTGCTGTCCAACCAACAATTGTTTTATCTTTGACAGTGATGTCGACAACTTCATCCAATGTTAAAGCTTTTCTTGGTTGATGTTCATAAAAATACACTAGATAATCAATTTTGTTTTCAAGTTGTAACATACCATAGTCTATTTCTTTAAAAAATATAGTTCTTCAAGCGCTATTTGCCCCTCTTTTCGTTATGATAATCCTTCTTCCCAAATCAAACTCAATCATTGAAATTCTTTGGCCACAATGATGAATTAATATTAATTTTTTTTATTGTACTTAATGTCACAATTCGTTCTCTTGAAGTAATAGTGAAGGTATTATCATCCCAATTGTGATGAGCTCTAGCCAATTTCAGCCATGGCCATCCTAATAACATGGAATAAGTTTCCACTCCATTTTCCATATTCAACACAACGACTGAAATAGTAATCACAACTTGCCAAGTTGATTTTCAAGTTCCTAATCAAACCAATTGATTACACCTTATGTTGGCAGCCATTCGCGCCACAAATGGAGTGATTGAAGTCTTCTAAAACCAAGTTTTTTTCTCAAACTCTCAGAAATAATGTTCACTCTAAAGCCAACTTTCAATAACACATCCTTCACTTCAAACTTTCATACCCAAACTTGAACAACTGGCATAACTTCATCAAAATCTTTAACCTTTGTTGCTATTTTGCAAACATCTACAACTTGATCTTCTTTCATTTTGATTGAAGACTTTTCCATCATTCCCCTTAATTGTGGACAAATTCTCATTAATTGTCCCAACTTCACTTCCAATTTCAAAATTATTATTACTTTTATAGCTTTTGCTATTGAGTTCGTATTAACTCCATACCCATTTGATGTCTCAAGCATTCCATTTCGGTTTGCCACTACACTTTGTATAGTCATTTTCTCTTGGTTCTTTAGATAAATAAATTTGTCCCTGTCTAGACTATTGTCAACTCCTTGTGATTCATTTGCTTTCATCAAATTGACCTTTCCCGTCAACTTGTCACTACCATTCATAACATGCTTACTTCCAATCATATTGACTTCTCCTATTGATGTGTCCACTTTAGTTGGTATGCCAGCTCTTGTTAACTTGGCATATCGATTGGTTAATTCAACTGACCCTTTGTGACCACTTGGCAAATTGATTTCCTTCCTCATTCCTAATGAACTCTTCCATTCAACCCTCTTGGTGGAGTAAATAACTTGGCTAGTTCCAAGTTGCAAGTAATGCTTTTACTTCAATGGGTTTATTTTTAAACTTTTGAATTTTCTATAATTCCTTGACTACATCCAAATGAATTTTTTTTTTCTCCGATTTGGTTTGTTGACCCCTTGTATGACTAACCTTTCTTTCTAGAGGCTCCTCTATTGGCATATTTGCCTTTTGACCTCATGTGGTCACACACACATCAACAACTGATTGGTCCCGTTCAACTATAACAACATTAATTCCAACTTTCGATTTGGAATTCTTCTCTTCCTCTTCCATTACTTTCTTCCACATAGGATAATCAACTCTTACATGTCCTTTATAACAACAAAAATACCTCACTCCATTTTGCTGAAATCTATTATTTTGATTATAACCATGTTGGTTATACCAATTCTTTTGTTTATTTTGACCATTGCCTTGCCAATTTTGACCATTTGGTCTTGAACTATATTGTTGATTTCCAAATTGATTATTTGGTGTGTTGTTATACTCATGTAGTTGTTTTTGCTCTCACACAATCGATGTTTTTGCTTATACCACATGCACTACAACAATCTCCTTTGAAGGAAATCTTCCAAACATTTCTTTGTTGGAACATTGATCAATATTATGATCATTTTGTTTACATATCTAACAAATGTTTTTCAATAATTTACATTCTTTTATAAGGTGCCCTTTGTTATAGCAATTTTGATAATACCCACTTCTTCTAATGGTTTCAGAGTGATTTTTTCGTTCTTTCTTCTTTGGTTTCCATTTTTTTTTTCATCAAAATCTTCTGATTCTTCACTACTTGAGTCTTGGCGATATCTCACTATATTTTTCTTTCTTATTGGCATCTCTTCTTCTATCATAATTGCCAACTTTGCTACTTTTGCCAAAGTTTTTCACAGCATACTTATAATGGCCATTTTGATTTTGGATCTCAATCCTTCTCTAAAATTTCTCTTAAATAAATATCATGTGGTTGCTATGGAATAACCACATAAAGTCACAAAAATCTATCATAGTAGTCTTTTATAGACTCATATTTCTTTTGTTTTGCACATTTCAAAGTTGCAGCCATTTGTCCTTCACTGCGAATCTCACTAAATCGATTGATGAAATCCTGTTGTACTTCACCCCATGTTGCCACTAGATGAGCCATCTCATACTTAGCAAACCAATCAATAGTTATCCTTTTTAAAAAAATTGGAAAAAATTGTAGTTTATGATTGTTTGTATCTTTTCCATTAATCACACAAACTTTAGTTAGTTGTCGAATATGTATGACAAGATCATCATCGTCATGATACTTTGATAGTTGAATGTGCAAAACATTAGTTGGTACAACAACCATGAGTGGATTCATGTTCATTGTTGCAACAATTGCTAGTTCTTGAGTTGACAAAGTTCTTGTATTAACCAAATTAGGACTTGAAGTTGTTCTAAATAGTTCCCTCTTGAGTGGTTGGCCAATACTTCCATCATTGCTCAAAGTTCTTACTAATTTTTTGTCAACTTGCCATCTTGGTATTTGAGCCCATCCTTCTTCTATCACCTAGTTGATTGTTCCAAATGCATTGACAATATTTTTTGGTGTATTCAATAACAACATATTCAATTCTTTAATCGGTTCTTGATATTTGTGATCAACATTTGGTGAACCCGTTTGTGTAGATTGTTGAATTTCACCACTTGTTGATCTATTTACTTCCTCAACATTAGTTTGAACAACAATTTTAACAACTTCTTCTTCTATAGGTTGAAGTATTTGATATTATTGGTGAATTAAAGATTGTGTCAAGACCTCTCCATCCATTCTGTAATAGATTGCTAAGTTGCAATAACAACCTCTTTAGCTTCCTTTCGATTTTATCTTCTCCAGCCTCTCAATCTATTATTCTTTTCTCTTTCTCTATTTCTATCCAACTTAGGCTCCAAATAAAAATTTCAATTTCTCTTCTATGACCATTTTTATTCTACTCCCAATTTTCAATTCCCATATAATTTTGGAATCATGACTATAGACAAAAAATCTTCTAATTCAACTATTTCATATATGTATTCCTCACTCCTTCTTGTCCTCATGACATATTTAAAACCTATAAACCTAGGTGCCTAGAGCATATCACTTGACATCCATTTTTCTATTAATGCATTAATGTTCGGTCTAGTAAATTCTCTTTTATCAAGGAACCGTATTGAATGATGTGTTGCAAAAACTTTCTTTATTGGAATTAATGTGATTATGCATATAATTATTAGTAACCATTTTCTATATTTTGTCAATTTTGTAGCATCGATAATTAATGATCTATGTTGTATACACCACACCTCAGTGCCACCATGTATTTTTTAATAATCAATTCTTGTATGTTTTCAAGTAATTTTTTAAATTTCTCTTTAAAATTACCCCACCCATGTAATTCTGGTGCATTCCTTAGCGTATATAGATAATTTTGAAAATTCCACCCATAACTGCAGTTTAATCTTTGTTTAGTTTTTTCGACTATTATAAATTTCTTTCATCCATTCATCTTCTCTTTCAATAAGAGTCATACTTTACCATTTTTCATAATGTCCTTCATATACATTATTATAATAATCCAGAAATATCATTAATATTGCCATGTCTTGTTCATAATAAGTGAATAAATTTGGAAAAACTAATACTTGTTTAACCCCCAAATAGTCATCTTATTCACTCTACTATGTTTTCTTTCAATTCTATAAGCACCCATTAAATTTGTGTATCCACAAGGTAATACCTTATAACGAACATGTATTAAGCAAAATCCCAAATCAATTTCATCAATTTCCATTTTCCCTTCTTCAATTTCCATTAACTTAATTGTAATGTGGAAAGACCTCACATGAATTTGAAGAAATTACATCTTGAATCTTCCAAATTTTCCAACAACAAATTGAATTATCCCCAACATGGTCACCAAATGTTAGTGATATAATTTTTCAGGTGTTAATTTTGATTTTACATTAGTTACCTTTATATCACTACTAAGTCATTGTCCCACTCCATTATAATGAGTACCATATAAACATATTAACTATAACAACATTTAATCCTTTCTAAGTTTGAAGATTCATTCAATTAAATCCACATACAATACTAAAGAATAAAGAATGGAAGAATAATCATCTTTTATATTTCCATAAACCATGAACTTCTACAATGTTTTTCTCCCTTCCTTCCTCTCATAACTCCTTTACTTAATTCCTCTCCTAAAAGATTAGCATAAACATATAGATAATTAACATTTGAACCCCCTACAAGTTAATCAAAATGTATTTTATACTCCCCACAAAATGGTTATAATTGCCTAATTGTTTGGCAATTCAACTTTCCAAAATTTGACTACATTATGTTATCAGAGCAATATGCTGCCATATCGATTTGCTTATACTATCATATCAATTTCCCTACTTTGTCACATTGTTCTGCCTATTTTGTCATTTTCAATTGTCTATGTTTATTGACTTGCCTATATGTCTATTACTTTATTTCATTTTCCCAAACAGTGAACTAATTAACCACAAAAATAGTAGGAAACTTGTGATAGTTATTGTGCAATTAATAATTATAGTCCTTACCTATCCAAAATTATAAATAAAAATTTATATGCCAAAGTTCAAATTTTAAATTCTATCAATTATATGACACTTGTGTGCCAAAGCTACCTAGGTCCAATGGTACCATAGCACCATGTGGGTTGTCAACATTGACCTAAACTCTAATTGAAATAAGCATGAACCTTTTGTTTCATGTAGAAAGATTTCAAAAATATCCATTTCAAAAAAAGTTAATGAGAAATCAAAATTCATCATCATCTCAAAAGAAAATGTGAATATGACTTGAAGAATGGGCAAGATATGAACACAATTTTGCACAAAAATTGTAAAGAAAATTATGGGGAAATCAAATGCATTTTCATCCTCCAAAACAAATGTCCATGTGGTGAGGAATGCGCAGGATATGAACATGATCCAAAAAGATTTCAAAGCCAATTGCAAAGAGGATTATGGAGAAATCAAATTGCATTTGTTTGCATCAACCTCCAAAAATATTGCTAATGTGGCATGGGAAACATATTTAGGCGGACTATTTGGACTATCACAATTGGAGTTTTCTTGGATTATAAGTAAATTTAGAATGTAAAGCCATATTCAACATTAAGATTGTCAAAATTTTAATTATCCATGTTGCAAAATAAACTTTAGTGGGACTCATATTGAAAATTATGGATGAGTTTAAAAAAAAGAATGGATTCATAATTGACTTCTTAAATGATGACACTATGTTTATCACACATAAAACAAAAAATATGAATTCAAAAAATATGTAATAGTAGTTTCAAAATACAAATTAAAAAATAGGTCACCATCAAATGAAGAATTTAAGAGTAAAATGCATTGAAAATTTTTCAATACAAGAAATTTTTTATTTGGAAAGTAATTTAGTAACCTACCTCTCAAACGTTATGCTAAATTCCTTTCCCTTGCAATTTTTGAGTTTTGGCATAAATAATGATGAATTATCAAAAATCACATGGGACAATAAGTGAAAATACAAGAGGGAAAAGGGGGGATGGACAGATTCTATTCAATTTGGAGGAATTACAATTTTAATGTTTAATTTATTTGTTACATTAATTAAAAATATGTACTTAAAAAATTCAAATGTAATGTTTTATAATTTGATTTAGGTGATAAATTCAATATAAAATTTTAATTACATGTAGTTTATCAAAAAAATCATTTAATTTTATAATTTCTTTAATTCCAAATGTCAAAAATATAGAATTAGTTAAATTAAAATATTTTAACTTAGAGAATAATTCAAGTATAGTACTTTTTAGTGGAATATTATTTTTAAATCTCAAAAAGAAAAAACTCAATTATGAATTTTTATAAATAAAATTCATATCTTTAATTTCATCATTTTAGCTAATATGGTAATTTTTTTAATTTCAAATTTAAAGACCTTACATTGTTTCAAAAAATTTATTCCAAAAATCCAAAAATGGAATCAATTTCATATGTGAAATACTTAATTATAAAAAGATTTTACAATTTCATAGGTTTTTGAAATTACATTCATAAATGTATGTTATCTAAGTATACAAGAACCATAGCACTATCTTTTTTTTAGTAATTTTAATTCACATTTAAATAAGTAACATCAAAAGTAGCATTTCAATCACATATATATATGAAACATGGCAATCCATGTCATAGTTTGAATGACTCATTTCATTCACAAATATAGTCAATATTTAAAAATCCACATAGACATGCATCCACCATGTATACAACATTATGTCCAATTTGATTAGATAGATAGTTTTTGTTAGTCATAACATACATGATATCTAGTTTTTAACTTAGTCAAAATGGACATTGTCAATCATTTGAACCTAATAATCTTGACTTTAGAGCCAATTTAGTTGTGATGCTATTAGTGTAAAAACCATTGCTTTGTTGTAGTGCATCATCAAAATTGACCTTGGCCATCTAATAGACAATCAAATTGGATGTTGACTTTGTATTGGTGACCAAAATTGATATTTACCATCCAAGATAGGAAGTGATATTATTAGTTGTTTGTGAATGTCTAGATTTGATATAAGGTGTCCATGAGCCATGGGAAACAATCTTGCATGTTTGTGGTTGGTTGAATTTTGTTTTAGTCATTTGTTAATGATCAAGTATGCCACCTTTTTCATTTGTGATAATCATGTGAAGGTGTAGCCTTATGGGAAAAGAACTTTGTAAAAGCATCTCATGATTACCACATAAGCCTTGCTAGTAATTGCCAATTAGTTGATCAATATAAGAAAATAAAAACGAGAAAATCACTAATGTAGGACTAAGTAGTAAGGGCTAAGCTAAGGTTTTGAAAAGACATTCTTGGAATGTTCCATGATGGGATGTTGACTTGCTAAATGTCCTAATTCTAAGCATCATTGGTAAAAAAATTGTATTGAAACGGGGTGTTTTGGTTTAGGAATGTTCCAATTAAGTTTCGTTAATGGTGGTAAAATGTCCAAGTGATGTGGGGAATGATGGGAAATGATCGAGGAATGGAGAGAATGGCAAGGGGGGATGACTAGGGTGGATGAAGAACAATGTGGATGTGAGAATGATTGTGGGGGATACCAAGGGTTTTGGTGGATAAAAGGGCATAAATGTATTTCCCTTATGTGACAAGGGGTGTTGGGGGATGACAATGGCATTGGGAAGTTGAATGTTAAACGATGCATGGAATTTTTTTTTGGAGTGACAAGGGGTGCCAAGGAACAACAAAGGTGCCAAAAAGAACACCATAAGCACCAAAAAATATGTTAAAGGACATTGGAAAGGATTTTTTCCAAATAACAGACAATGTCAAGTGAAGTTAGGGGTTTTTTTAAAGTTTCCATGGGACTTTGAAAAACATTGGGTGCACCACAACAATGAAAATCCATATTTTCATTTGAACAAAATAAGTAAATTTAGGTGAATTTTTATAAAAAAATACTAGTTTAAACACTGCTACAAAAGTATGGGTTTTATGCCCCTAACAATGTGACTACAATGACTATAGAGTCAACTTTAGTCATTCCATAATGACTAACCATGTCTCTTTTCACTAAAACCAAAAGTAGACATATCTACTTTAACTAACTTTTACTAGCATTTTAGTCACATTGGACACCCCCATATAGATGTGGAATTTTCTTTGCTTACATGAAATATGTCACTTTACTTGAATGACTAAAAATAATCTCAAACTTTTTGATGTGGACTATGATGTGTGCAATGTGATTAAATTAGGTCCATGTTGTTAATAGTAGATTATTGATGCAGATTATGACATGTGCAATATGACTAACTTAAGTCAACATTGCTAGTAATAGGTTTTTGATGTGGATTATGACGTGCAATATGACTAAATTAGGTCAACAATATTACTAGTAGGTTTTTGAGTTGGATTATGACATGTGCAATATGACTGAATAAGGCCGTTGATGCTATTAATAGGTTTTTGAGATGGATTGTAACATGTGCAATATGACTAAATAAGGTCATTGATGCTACTAATAGGTTTTTGACATGGACTAGGACATGTGCAATATGACTAAATAAGGGAAATATTTTTACCAATTTATGAAAAGACAATTGTTGAAGTTTTGCATTCATGTGACTATGATGATGAACGCAATGTCACTAGTTTTGAAAAATATCAATTGCAAGAAAATATTAAAATATCCTACAAAATAATCAAACAATATAAATAATCCTTGGCAATAAAACCCAATAGAAATAACATAAAATTATGTTATGTGATTTGGAAAACCCAGGGCTAGTTCAATCTAGAATATGCAAGCTAAATTTGGCACTTGGGAAAATGGAAATATTAACCATTAATGATCACTATTATAAGTTGTTGCAAATTCCTCACTATTTATTCCATCATCTTCCCCTCCATTAAGCACAATAGTAACTGTAAAACTTCCCATAATTATAGTATGTTGAATTGACTCATCAATGGATATTGGAGCTTGTAGACCTACATATGCATCATCGTTTTCTAGCTTAAACATATCAAACTATGTAGGGTCAATTTGAACTTTATTAGTTATTCATTTCCTATGCGATTCATTTTTCAATATTATTTTCCATCCTCTTTCCTTTGGGTCACTAAAAAAAAACAATTTATCTACATGTAATGGGAAAGCAAAAGATTGGTTAGAAATGGGAATCAAGGAAACAAAGTATATGAGAATGAAACCATATTCATCTCATTTCATTGTTGCATTACTCTTAATGTAATTTGCTTTCACCCAATTGCACAACAAAACAACAATGTTTGGCACCTCATATTTTAGCTCTAGCATTTCCTCAACCCATCTTGGGTCAAAACCTATAACTAAGAGCCAAAGGGATTACTTTGGAAAAGGACTACAAGTCTTTTTTCCCAAAAAAAAAAACTTTTACATGCAAATTAATTTTTGAATCAATTTTTTTGTAACTTGTTGTAAAAAACATTTAAATATTCCCCAATGCATCACTTTTTTTTTGTTAGTCATTATTGAATAAATATGATTTTTAAAAAGTGTATAGATTCCTTACAAATTTAATGTTTCATTTTGAAAAATGATCAAAATTTTTAATCAATCACCAAAAATTTTAATTTCACATTCTTTAGTTTTATTATACTTTAAACTATAACTTTTTTTCATACATCATGTACATTATAACCCATTAATATGTGGTAAAGGACTCTTGAAACTTTGAAATTCTATAGCAATTTTGAAACATTCTTTATTTTTTTTAATTCCACATTTTAAAAAGTATGAATTTTTTTGAGTGTGCTAATACGTTTTTATCATCTACATTTTTTTCAATGAAAATTCTTTTATTATACGAGTCCTTTTGATAGTCCTTTGCAAAATTGACTCCATATGACATAGTAGGTGTACATTTTCAAATATCTTAAATTAAAACCAAAACTTAAAAATTGGATTAAATGAATTTTTACTCTAAGTTCATTGACATTCATACGAGAGAAAAATGGCTAATTTGCCATTATTACTATGGTTTTAAATGGTAATAAAACAAATGTTTGATTTTGACTAATTATGTTTAACATATAATGCCTTTTTTGACTCCTAGTTACGTGTTTTGACCCTCCCACATATTCCAACTTTGAAAGAACTTGTTTTTAATCATTTGGTCTTGACACACACTCTTGTTCAAAAGTTATTGCCACACCACTATCACTTGTTGTCAAATGTAATTTTACACTTGAAACACAAATAAAGGTTTCCAAATGGCTAAATTGTTCGAAGATTTGGCTTCAAGCATTGGTGGCATGGACATGTGCATGGTGTCTTTGTCAATTATGTCACCTTCTTTGATAGCTATAGCAATGGAGGTCCTTAAATCCACATTGGAAATGGGGGCATTTCCTTAAGGTGATTTGGGAATGTAACAACCCTTGCTTTAAATTGACCTTGGAGAGACAAATATTATTCCTTTCCTAATTCTGTATTTGGATTTCTTTGGCATATTTCTTGTCACAATTTCCAATTGTAACTTTCAATTTCACAACTTACAACCAATTCATGTTCAACCAAATTTGTAATTATATCAAGGTTAAAATTTGTGAAATACCAACATATTTACCAAATGATTTCCTATTTGACTTTACATGTGCCATTCAAACATCAATTCCACATTTTGTAACACAAATGAATGTGCCATGTCATGGAGGTTTGTAGTTAAAAGTTGCACTTTCACATTTCCTTCAAGCACTTCATCATTCATGCACGTGTTTTTTTTATCATCCCACATCCTTCAACTTGTGGCTGTAAAATCCTATAAGTACTTTGTGCAGAACCCGAATGCGTCTTTTAACACATAACTTTATGTCGTGCTTCCTTTAGGCCTTGTTTATTTCTCATTAATCCCTTCCAGGTTTTGAAATAACATTCAACAAGGTACATGCACTATGTGTGGACTATACCACAATTCCAACTCTTCCACCAAATGAATAAACAAGTGTGTTGTGGTATCAAAAAATGTTGGAGGGAATTCCTACTCCAACAATACCAACATAACTGCCACATTTTAACTCTCATTACTACTAGACCCACAATTTTGGCACATAATTGTTTGAAAACATGGGACAATTGAATAATTGCCATCTTGTAACCTTTTGCCATAAGATGGCACATGCATAATGGTGAGATTGTTTGCATCATCACATCACAATCATGTGATTTCATCCCTTTCATATCCCCATCCTTGTGGACTTTCTTCTTCAATGAAGATACATAGTTAGAAAATGTTTTTAAGTTTCCCAATATAAACCTATCTTTCTTTTCATTTGACAGCACATATGAGGTTACATGTTTGATGATCTTTCCTACATCATGTTGTAACCATAAATGTGACTGTATGCCACATTCTTTAAGGTCTTCATAGACAAATGTTGTGTCTTTTGTGCCAAAGATAGTATTCATTAGGTTTTCACCTAGGTTTTTGCAATGCATAGCATCTAGACTGTTACATATCAGCAATCCTTGGCCAACATACATGCATTTGATGACGCAACATGTTACAATTCTTGAACAAAAATTTCCAAAGGCAATGATAAGACACTTGAAGTTTTATGATTCAAGTTAATTAAACCTAAGAAACATATGGAGTTTGACACCTATTATGGTAGTAACAACAAGATGAAAACAAGTTCAAGGAAATTAACTTAATCGACATAGTTATAGAAACCAAATTATGTCAAGGTTTGGCAACATTTATTTACCTCCCAATAGGGAAGTGAAAACATGATGTTACGTTGCTTGATGGTACATTTGTGCACAGGGCCAAGTTTGGAACTGGGTCTATTTCTTGGACTAGCTTGCAACCATGATTCTTGTTCTAAGCCCCATTATATAATGTTTGTAGCAAACACTTTCCTACGTGCAACTTGGATTTCTATTTGCCCATTGAAAACATTTTTCATTCTTCTATAAGGGTGGTTATTAGACAAGTAATGACAACTTCCACAATATACAATCTTTTCAATTTTCTAATAGAACAAGATTCAGTGCTTGGACCACAAGGTGGGCATTTAACATGAACTTTTGTCACACAACCTAATAATAGCCCATAATTTGGAAACTCATATATGCTCCACATACACATAATTTTCAAACTAAATGTTGCCCCCAAATATGCATCCCAAGCTTTCACACCTTTCCACAAAACATAATTCATGAATTAAGGGTTATAGATACACATCCACATTGGAAGATGTTACTAATTCCTTTCTAGGAATAATTAATGTTAACATCATGAATTACTATTTAGTTACCAACCAAGGGGGTAGATTGTAGTTCAACAAAATCATTAGCCATGTAGAATGGCATGAACTCAAGTCCCCAAATGGATTAACCCCATCAAACGCCAACCTAAAGCTAATGTTGCATGGCTCATTTGTGAAGTCTAGCCACTTTTCATCTATGTGTTTCCAACTTTTAGAATTTGGCACACTTCGTGCTAGACCATTTGAGCTTGATCCATTTTTGTGCCAAACTAATAACTTAGTTAAGGTTTTGCAAATATACATTCATAGTAACCTAGGAATTAAAGGAAAATGTTGAAGCACCTTTTGTGGAGTGAACTATGACCCATCCACAAACCTATTACTATTACATTTTGGACACACTTGTGACTATTTTAAGTTGTCCCAAAAAAGGACGCAACCATTTGGGCATGCATGGATTGAATCATAACTCAAACCAAATGCTTTAATCAATTAATTAAATGCCTCATAGTTGTTTATTGGCATCTTGTTCCCCTTAGGTAGTAATTTTTTATGCAACAAGGAAAACCATAAACACATTACTAACCCCATGAATTGTCCTTAAATTCAACAACAACATGGTTGCCAACATGTTCATAGATGAACCTTCATATAATGGTGTTGAAGCTTTAAATGTGATCATGGCTTCCATTACAACTTCATGTTGTCTTGGGTGATTTGAAAATTCAATTTTAGTTGCAATATTCTTCAAGGGTTGACCTTCAACCAAGCTTTGCTCTTCATTCCCTTGTTGTAACCCATTAAAAGAGGCAAATGCCTTTACAACCATTCTATGCACTTGAACTTGAGAGTTAAGTGTAGGTAGATTATGTAAACTAGGTGTTGTTGGGGTTCTTGTTGCGTGCCCCTCAACTTCATTAGCCCTAGGTGCATCAGTATTTGACAGTCTCTTTCCAAATTTCGACAACAAGGCCAATTTAAAAATCCAACAAATTTCATTTATAAAAGATTCATTCCAATTTTTGTAATTCACATAATATGTTGTATAGGGGAAAAAACCCAATTATTATTTCAACATGCAAAATAAGTTTAGTATTCAAAGATGTTATGAAAAATATTCATTGAGAATGTGTAATTATAGGCTTTGCAATTTCTACATATTCTAGGAACCAAAAAGACGAATTTCAACATAGTGGTTATTGCATGAAAAAAAAATCAAAATTAAAAAATGCTCATAATGTTTAAAATTTTTATATCACCATTGGCCATTGAAAATATGGATATTGTCCATGTTGTCTCAAATGTTTTTAAATTGTGCTATGAATCTAAATTCTTGCACCATGGTAGCACATGCATAACCATTCATAATTGGTTAAGCCTTGTCAATTTGCCTCAAGGTCTCCAATCTCAAATAACTTATGGGCATCCATGTTTTCTTGCATTTGGCCAATTGGAATTTTCCTTCCCCTTAATAATCCAACGCAATACATTACATTAGTTATAATAAATTAGAAATCCGTTGGGCATTGACATGAAAAATAGATGCAACTCTTGCATACTTGTGCATCTAATTTTCTAATGCAGAAGTACACAATGTGTTTGCAACCAAATGCAATAAATATATTGTTACATACTTGTGCATACAACACTAGTTTAATGCAGAAGTACATAAGACAAGCGAAACATGTGTAATTCTTGCATAATTGTGTGCATATATCAAGTTATTGTAGAAGTACAGAATAATGCAAGATAATTAGATGTAATGTATGTTCGCATTAGCATGTTACTACATTGTTTACTTGTATATTTATGCATGAAACTTGCATTTACATACTTAAGCATATAATTTAGTATAAAATAAAAGTACATAATATAAACACAATTCAAAATACTAGCTCTAAGAGAATTAAGAGCACAAGTACTTTTCAATTATCATATGCACTAAGGTTCATAAAGGAATTTAGTGTACTAGTTGTCCAATATAATTGAAGAAGGTAATTATTTAATTAATTAACAACCTAGTAACTACTATGGTATGGTAATATCCCAAGATTGTACAATAATATATGAACAACCACTTATAATTGTATTACATTAGTAAAGTAGATCAATAATGCTACTTAACTATTATAATATTATTTTGAAAATGTATATATTAATTATTTGGATATCACACTTAGTCACATTAATATGACTAAACTCTGTCATATTCAATCACTAATATGATTGAGTATGACAAAGTGGTATACAAGTTCACACATTTGAACTCCACATATTTGATTAGGCAAGTTGCACAAATTGTGCAATATAAGTAATTTTCAAATGGAAACAAAATTCCTATGGGCCTTGTACTTTGGGTGACATAAATTACGAGGAGGGTTGGTGCAAAATGTGATTCACAACATTGTGCAATGGTCCAACTTAATTCATCCAATGTTAAAGGGTAATTGACATGGTCACCTTATGGCTTAGAATTTCAAAAGAAGTGATGTGGTTGTAAAAGTTTGTTAATAATTTTTGGAATAGTAAAAACATGGTCATTCCATGGGTGGATCTAGGGCAAAGGATAATAATGGACCAATTGGGAATGTAGGGGGTCTTTTTGGGTTCCAAGTTTGACATTGTGGGATTTTGCACAAAACCTAGATCCTTTGACAACATCATGTTACAATTTTCATCAAACAAATTTGATAATTATACATTGGGATTTGTAATTGAGGTGAAGTAAAGCAACACTATGAGAAATCATGTCTGTCAAAACCACACTACCTTGCAACTAGAGCTCTTAAACAAGTGATATACAACTACACTACAACTAGAGCATGAAAATATGGGCAATTAATAAATAAATTGACATGTCAAAAAATTAAGGAGTTGAATTATAGTTACAACTTAGTTGCAAATGGGACATCTATATGGTGTAATGTATGCATCATACATGTAGATGTAATGAATCATGTTTTGATTTTTTGGCAAGTTGCACTTTAGTTGTGTGTGGTAACAAGGTTACAATAGGTGTAAATATAACACCCAACCCATTATTACATTGCCACTAATGTACATCTTTGACACATACAATCATGCCACGTCTATGCATTTCCATTGCTGATTACATATGACATTTGCAATTAGTTGTGTAATTATGTTGTCATTATAGAAGCATAAATTTTCCACTATTTTGTGATTTAAAAAAATTTCAATAAGATAATAACTAAAAAAATCACATTTAATCTTTAATGTTTAATAATGAATTATTTCTCAATAACTTATTAATTACTACATATGAATTAATATTTGATATTTAAGTTGAATCAATAAATGACATTTAGAAAATTGGTTGTTAATTAATCCAAATAATTACTTTATAAATAATTAAATAATTAAACTAATTCATACAAATCTTAAGATCAAATGATTAATCGTTAATTAGAAAATATAGATAATTAATTATTTGATAACTATGTGTTCTATTTAAGTTCATATTTAGTTTTAAATATTTAACAAATAATTTTTAATTAATTTATTAACTATTAATTTATGCATAATTTAGTTATTTATTATGAATTAATAAACTAAACTGAATAATTAAGTATTAATATGAATCTAGTTTAAATAATTAATTATTTAATAACTAATTAGTTATTTAAATTATATATATTAATTCAAAAAACCAATTCAAATGATAATTACAGATAGTTAATTCACATACATAATTATCAAATAATTACTTATTTAGTTGTATATACACTAAAAAAAATTTAAAAAACACAAAGAATGTGGGAAAACCTTTCTAAAATTGCAATTCAATGTGCAATTAAAAGATTTAACCAATAAGCTTTGTCCTTGAATCTCATCGTACAAACTATATAAAGAAGGTGTCTTTCTTATGTGATCACATTAAAATACATCTGTTAATTTGGTTCAGTTTGAGATGAGCTCAAAAAGTTTAACCCTAAAAACAAAACATACAATTAATTATTATTTTTACATGGTTACTTTTTAGTTTAAATACTTTTTACCTTCCTATGTACTTGCTTACTTAGGTATGTAAGTAGCTAGTCCTACTTTTTGCTTACCTATTTAAGTAGATAAATAGCTAGGTATGTAGTGTAAGTAGGTAGGTATAGCTTAGGCATGTAGGTATGTCTTACCTACTTGCTTACCAACCTACCTACCTATGCCTATGTATTGACATTGAATTCCAATAAAATAAATGATTATTTGGTGGCACTTTAGTTATTTTTCCTACAAGAGCACATGCATCACATGAGTTTAATATGTTTTTATAATAAATGGTGAAATATCACCCAACAACTTTGAAATCATAATGTTTTTTTGGTGGGTATTTTAATAAAGATTATATGAAATAATGAAATTGATGCAAAGTATGTTTGACATAATTCCATGATAATGGTGTTGAGTGAAATCATGTTAAAAGGAACCATTGATAATGATGTCTAGCTAATCTTGTAACAAGTTGCTTACATTACAAACATTATGCTTAAACAATGCATAAACATTCTTTTACATCGTTTCACTATGCTTTTTGTGTTGGTTTTGAGTTTTAAAAAATGTTGAAAGGTATATATATATATTGGAATATTTTCAAACTCATTTTGATACTAGATTATTATATTAGAGAGGTCACAATTTTCAACATTAAATTAATTTTTTAAATTTGTAAACATTTTAGATATTAAACACTAGCTACCATAACATTGGCTCCTTTTAGGATGACTTGAAGTTCATTAGTGATATGAACTAGCACCCTAATCTTTTGAAAACAAAAACCTAGCAATAATAGTGTCATTCTAAGTCCATCTGTTTAATATCCTTTAAGTTGAAGAGGTTTAAACTAACACAATGTCTAGTTTTAAAAGTTTTAAATGAATCCATAAAGGACCAGCCATGCTAATAGGAGCTACTAATGCCTCCTAAGTCATGCTATGATAATGTTAAAATGCTATGATTAAGAAATGTTTAAAGATTGTTTTACAATTTTTCACTATGCATTTTAAGCACAAAAAAATTGGTCCCAAGATTTAAAATGAGTTGAGACCTATATATTATATTTATTCGATTACTTTTCAATTTATTTTGATGTATATTGATATTAAAGTGATGAGCGTACAAATATAACACATGATTTTAACATAATTTTAATTTACATGAGTTTTGTAAACACGTTAAAAAAGGATTAATTATGCTCAAGGTGGTTTCTATTAGCATGGTTGGATCCTTGGTCTTGATTCTCAAAAGTTTTAAGCTTTTGATGGAACCTCCAATCTAGTATTGAGATTGATTTTTTAGATTTCTAAAACCTTTGGTTGGACGAACTTTTCTTAACAAAAGAAGCTTGGTTGAGTTTAAAATTAGGTCCAGTTCCCTGCCCCTAACACGCAACTAAACATAAATTATTTGTGGAATATTAGTTTGTTCAACTAGTTCCCTAGTCCAAGATGGAGATTATACAATATTAATTATCTACAACCAACTAAAACCAACTACATCTTGCATATAAAGTAGGGTCAATCTTCTATGTTTTTTTTGGGAACAATTATACCTAGAAAACTAGAAGTTGTTGAAAAAGGACAATACCCTTGGATAAGGTTCTAATTTCATTTAGAAAAAGTTGGTTGCCTGGTCTAGTTTCAATGATGGTTCTCATAAAATGTTAAACCTTTGATCCAAACCTGACATAGAACTTGAACCTAAACCTACCTAAAATTGAAAACTTGCTTCCACTGAACTGGACTTTCGAGTGCTTTAGTATGAAGTTAACTTATAACAAGTAAATTAAAAAAAGAAAAGAAAATGATTGTTTGGCATAGGTTATCGCATAAATGTAAAGTATTGTAGTTTTTGACATCCAATGACCCATTTTTGCAAAGATTGAAAATGAGAGACTTGGAACAATATTTTTCTTATGTTTCTAAGTTTATGCACACCTACATATCCAATGACTGAAATGTTTAAACATATTAATAAAGTTATCCCTAAGTCACCCTATCTTTGGGCCCTACTTTAAGCCTTTAATCCTTGTTGTTGTCACAGAATGTTCTGTGGTTTTTACATTCAGCAATTCAACTTCCATGTATATTGTGTACTCGGTATGAACTATGAACCTGCTTCTAGCATAACCATCCTAGGACACAGCTGGGGGGGTCAAAAAGCCCAGCCGATACTTTACATACAAATTGAAGGTCCTTTACCATAACCTTTGGCTTGCTGTGAGGCACCTTGTGCCAAAGATTACTTCCCTAACCATGGACCAGTGTTTTTTTTTGGTGGCAATTTTTCACATCTTGGCGAAATAAAAAACCTACTAAGTTTCTGTTTCAGATTCCCTGTTTAAAAAAAAAAATCAAGAAATAAGTGTTTCTAAAGAAGAAATTGCCTGTTTTCAACACAACTTTTAATTTTGGGGTGTTTCATCATTGTCCTACAGTTTGGACAATTTTCTAAAAACAAGTCACTAGAAAATGCTAAATCTTCTTGGAGATTCTCACCAATTGATATTAGTGCACAAAACTGAAAAACATTCCCTCATCTAAACTCTTGTAAAATAGATCAGAGATGATATTTGTGCTATCAAGTGGAATTATATCCATATCCATAAACTAAGCAAAAGAGGAATTTTTACATTGTCTAGCACTGTTGAAAGACAAGCTGCATAAGTTCACAGTTCAATTCACCTGTGTGAAACGGTGGCATAAAGATGTAGCCGAACCTTTGCATCCAGCTACTGCACAGTGCATACTGCATAGGTTGGTGAGCAGAAGATGCAACGTGTTGAGGCTGGAGACTGGAGGGTACTACTGTACTTGGACCATGTAGGCTAACTTGGTTGGAATAATTTTCATGAGAATGTGTCTATAGCAAAGATAGAACCTGAACACCCGCCGGCCACAGCCTGCCATCCTTCCTTAGACAAGCCTATTTTACTGACTTTGTCTTTCCATGTGCACTTTGGAATCCACCTGCTACTGAGTGTAAACCTAGGCATTCTTTAATGTAACAGGGGTATATTCGGCAAAATAACAATGGTAGTGTGCATGGGTCTTGAAGGAGTACTCCCCTGGAGAGAATGCAATTTGTTTGCTGAATTCTGAACCACCACTGGTTGTTGTTTTCAGACATGATGTTTGATGTCTCCCCACCAGCTCAAGACTTTTCAGTTTCTCAGGTATGTTTACAGTAGGCAAAACTAGAGGGCAAACTGGATGGCAGAGATGATCTAAGATTGACAGGCCCATAATTGTGCAAAAACAGAAAAATCAGAATGAATAATCTGAAATGGCAAATGAAATAGGGTACACGGAGGCATACTAGAACTAAGGTAGCACTTCACTTTGCAGGTTTAGTTTCCATTTGAAACAGAACAAAGCCAGAAAAGGGCTGAAACTGGCGCCCTAGGGCCCATTACTCCACGTCATATCTGCTGCCCTCATCCAATGGTTGGGATGCTGAAACTGGCCTGGACTATATACAGTGTACTATCATTGTCAAGTCCATGGACTCTTCCAGGGGCTGACTGGTCAAGGGTGCAGGTTATGGACTAGGTAACCAGCAAGAGGACAATGGTTACCAGACATAACCTTCTCTTTAGAGGTTTGAAACCAACTGAATAACCCTCATGTTGGTGGATGAAAAGTTTCTTGTAATTGGATGATAAAACATTTAACCCTCCTCTCTATGGACAAAAATCCATAACCATTCTCTGTCTGGATGATGAATGCAAGAAAAAAAAAGAGGGAGAGTTCATGCATCTTGAGAAATCAGGGGAGGGCCAGTCAGAAGCTGAAAACCTCTGAACAGAAGGTAATGTGTAAGGTAAAGCTCCAGGCTCGTGTCATTTTCAAAAAATAGAATGGGCTAAGACAATTTGGTCGTTGAGTCCATTCTCACATTTTGGGAAATGGCCCTCACATGTGGTCTTTAACCATCAGAATGAACTGGGAAAATGTTATCACAAACCTAAACATACATAGACCACAAGGCTAAAGAAGGGAGGGTTCTTACATCTATTCCTTAAAAGTGAGAAATCTTATATTGTTGTGCTTGTAAATGATTTAAGACTTTACATTCCTTGTAAGTGTAATTCTATAATGAAATTTATTTACATTCTGCGTAAGTGTTTAATATTCATCTATGTTTAAGTGTAAAATGGTGTAAATTTATTTTATGTTGTGTAAAACAATGTAAGTGTAAAAATAAATAGTTATATGATTTTACACAACTATATGTAAAAAATGTGATTTCTACTTGGGGAGGGGGAGATTTTATAATGTTTTTGGCAATAGGTTAACCAAATGGCCCATTGCAATAAATAAATAAATTATCAAAACATTTGTGTTTGGGATGCACCACAAGTTATTTAATTAATTAATATGAATTACAATAAGTACTTAAGCTCTTCTAAAAGCTCCAATAAGTAGTACTCAATAATAAAGGTTGTATTCAAGCAATGGTTGGGGCAAAATGTGCATTTAAGATATTTCTTGAAATAACATAACCATAGTCCTATATTGATAGAAAATGCTAATCTTTGAGGATATAAAATATCATGATTTTTTTGAGAGCCAGTTGCAAAAAAATAAAAGTGAGCTTTGGGATGCATTCATAACGAATTGATATGGATTTGCAACAAGATATGATCATTAAGGGTATATGGTATATACACTTACATGACCCAAAACATTTACACATAAATGTATTTGACACATATTTATTCAGGCTTTGTGTAAGTGTAGTTTTTTAAAATATAAAACAATAATATAAGTGTAAGTGTGAAAAGTTCAGATGTGTAAATGTAAATGATTTACACTTACACATGATTTACGTTCCAAATATATGACTTTTGACACTTGCATGCACAACACTAGATCTTATCCTTTCCTTTCTAGGGTATGGTACACCTCCAAATACACTTAGAGAAATATGTTACCCTTACCTCTCTAGGGTGTGGTACACCTCCAAATACACTTACGGAATTTCTCACAGCACTTTACATGTACTTTTTGGTGCACACTCATCATATGTGTACCACCATCAATTTCAGGCTACTCACCAATAGAGCCAAATCTCTACAGTGTACCGCACCCTAGCTATGGCAAATGCAACAGGTTACAGTATTCATGTTTTGGAAAATGTAGGGTAAGGTGGACTACGTAAGCAGCAGTACGAAATAAATACTGTATTGGAATGGTCAAGCCCCTGCCCATTCTGTTGGGTAATGCACCAGGCAAGTGCATTAGGGTGAACATGGTAATGGACAAGAACCATTCCATAACATTAAGGGACCTGTTCTGGCAGATTCAACAAGTGAAAATAAAAGTCTCATGTTCAACAGAGATTTTGGTCACTATTTTGAGTGTATGATGATCATCAAAGATTATGTCACACGATGTGGTCAAGAAAATGACATAATCTGTCACACCAAACCTTAATGTATTCAACAACAGGCATAATAGACAAACAGAAATGAGCCAATGCCAGTGCTTTCAGAAAACGGTCTAATGGTTCTCTCTGTTCAAGCAAATGACCTGAAACTTGACTCCTGTCCCTTGAACTGGTACTGCCTCCCCTAACTAGACAAATCTGACCTTCAGATTTCTTCTCCAAAGGCTATTTAATTGTGTGGTGTGATCGTACCAAGGGTCTTATGCGAGATTCTATGAACATTTCCAGAAGTCTATTGTACAGAATCCTGAACTCAAATTTACAAATTCTGGATAGGTGCCCAGGTGATAGATGTCAGCTGATTTCAAGCTCATTAAACGGACATGCATGGAATTCAGGAGGGTATTTTTTTGCTGAGGATGTCTGGCTTTTGGCGGAACTTCAGTGATTTGAGGATTAAACCTCGTTGGGTGATGATGCAAGAGAAAGACACCTTAATGACGACAAAATAGGATGATCATGGACAATCCTTTGTTCAACCTCCCTGGGAAATGTGGCAACAGTTTCGCTTCTACTTGGTCAAAGGGGAAAGTCTTGGAGTATGAAAGGACAACAGATAGTTGAATAATACTTTTTAGTAGATGGAAATAAACTAGTAGAAATATTCAATAATGTGATTTGATGATTAGTTTATTAGACCGTGAATCATGATTCACATCCTAAACTTTAGAACCATGTACTTTCTCATTTGAGAAATCACTAATTTTATCATGAATTTTTAGAAACTTATGTGTATGATTTCAGCTTAAAGAAGGTCTTTCCTCTAGGTGTTTAGGCAATAAATTAGGTCCTTGTTGAAATGGTTGAAGAAACATTTGTGCGTGTTGAGTGTTTGTGACTTCAGTTTCAATTTTGTGAACCATATATGAGGTCCAGTTGGTGAGTGCAGGGAGTAGCCACATGTCATGTGTGGGTAAATGTCCACCAATGCCACTGGCCCCCCCTTTCTTTTTCCATCCCACCAGCTAGTAGCCTAGTTGATGGGATGGAAAAAGAAAGGGCGGGCCAGTGTTTAAGTTTTCATCCATTTTCATCGGTTTAGGCCATAGGAGTTCTTAAATTTTTTCTTAACATTCTTCTACGTTGGCCTTGAGACCGTGTTCTCAAGACTAGTAAGAACGGTTTCCATAGCCTTGACCTTAGCACACATTTGCAGTTTGAGTCATTGTGCATTACCTGTTGGCGGGAAACATAGAAAGTCATGGTCCTATGTTGCTGAAATGAAATATCATTCATGATTCTCAAGGCATGTTTTAAGGTTGATGAAAATGAAAATTGCAGTTAACACTTTACATGGTGGAACTATTATTGAAAACTTTATCTCTCATCTTCCATTTAGACCGTCTAAATTAGGGTTCGTCTAGGCCCTACTTTTTTGAGTGCAGTTGTATCTTTTGCCATCGCCAAGCTTAAAACTAAACCTCGTGCGGCAAGATTTATCTCTGACCTTCACTTCAGACTTTCTAAAGCATGGGTCCTAGTCTACCTTACTTTTGAGTGCTATTATTGTGTTTAAATTGCATCACCAAGCTTGAAACTAAACCTTTCAATTAATTGATGCATCCATCAATTAAAACAAGTCACATGTGAGGAGAATGTAGAAACAAATATGAGTTCTACAAATACAATTGACCCCCAGAATCTATGTTTGGGAAATGCAACTATTATAGATCCATTCTTTTTGACATTTAAACACAAGCCTTCTAGCCATGACACAACTACACAACTTTGATATTGTAACCCTTCCTTATCTCTTAACGGGGCGTTCCCCTTCTCATTGGTACCAGTTCCAGAAATTCCTTAGCTTCCAGACTTTGTGTACTTGGCTGAAAATTTTATGAGCCCGTGGGCAAATGGATACATTATACCTATGATATATTTAGATCCTGCTATTCCTTTCTGGAACCGCATTATCATATGTTTCCTGCAACCCTCAATTAATTTCAAGTTCATATAAACTTGTAAACATCCTGTAAATGTACAGCTTAATTCCATTTTTGTGTTTGGTTGTCCTCATCGTTTGTGACTTTGGATATCTCTTCAAATTTACATGTTCAAGTCCTGATATTAAGCTTATTTTTAAGTTTAAATCATAATGTGGAATCTTTACATATCATATGCCATTGATGTTCAGATTGTAAAGAATCCTCTACAATCACATGCTTAGAATATTGGTTTTCCCCAACTGATTAATTTTGCAAGACAGGACAATGTTTAGTGGGGTCAATCATAAACATGGTCTTGTGCAATTCATGTTCAACATTGGTCTCGATTCTCACACAATCTCTGTCTAAAAGGTGTTTAAAATTGTCATGATGCAAAAGTTAAAACTTTAAAACTTGGTGTAAACAAGGAAGTTGTTGAATTATTCACATCATGGGTAGAAGGTATAAGGATACAGTACTGTGCAAGATATGCTATGGCTTGCTCCCTTTTCTTCTGAAATGAAAATGATACCATATTTGTCCATGAATGGCATGCTAGGGCGTATTGAATAATCAATGCATACCATGGAGGAGCTTCCTTTGTGTTGGACTTAATTCTAGGTCCTTAATTAGCGAGGTGACAAAGTAAATTCTGGCAGCACAATTTACCATATAAGGCTCATTAAGGTGCTTAGCTCATGCATCTTATACTGGTTTAATATGCAGGTGTTAGACATAAATCTTGGGTTAACTTAATCACCTAAGTACAATTTTAAAGTAGTTTAAAGTGCCAAAACTAAATTAGTCTAAGGTATTTCAGGAAGTTTTGTGCCGATTTGAATGATTCACTTTCATTCTAGAGGCCAATATAACCACACAAAGTCTCAAATTATGATAAGCAAGTAAGAATTAATTGTTCTAGTTATATCACTACAAGAGAATGTGGTTTTTTTCACACAACAAGTTGTGGCTCATGTGCTCATGACACCTGTGAAGTAAACTTTGTAGTTTCATACATTACAATGTACAATATGTGGTGTTTATTGTGGCATATATTATATATTGAAATGGAAATTTGACAATAGATAATGACAAGTATTACAATAGGATGAAACCAATTCTGGACGTCAGAATTTGAAACTAGTCTAAACTAACGAATTCCCTACCAAAGTCCGACATAGTTTGCAAGTCATGGAACAGCTTGTATTGAATAATTGATAATTTGACAAAGCTGCCGCTGAGCAGGCAGCGTACTATATAATTCCATGGAGATCTCCAAAGAAACAACATGACGAGATCAGCTCAAGATGCTAATTATCACCAGACTTAAGGTAATTGTACGAGCTGAATTTATATGTAGTTAGTTAATAGCATTTGAAAGCAAGCAAGCAAGCACTTGTAGAGCTCTAGTGGCGGCTAAATTATTTATGAAGTACTTAGTGTGAACAAGACGTTGTTCTACAACCACAGAGCTCCCGCTTCCTTGAGTTGAGGAACAAGGGTACCATTGATGTGAGCGGCCATGACACGGTCTAGACCTCCTAACAGCTTCCCTCCAACAAACACTGCTGGCACCGGCCCCTGCGAGCCGGCCCCTAGCAGCCGAAGCAGCGCCTTCTCTAGATCAGCTCCCCCGCTTTCTTCGTCCAGCTCGTGCACTGTGGGCGCGACACCCAGATCGCACAACAGACGTTTCACCACATGGCACATACAACACTCGCTCTGACTGAACACCACCACGGCATTCGCCGCCGCCAGTTTCTGTATTCTATTCATCGCGATCGCCGCTCTCTCCAGTCCTGCTTTCTGATGCTTCTGCATATCTCTGTGTAATATATTCTCGACACGAAGAAGAAGAAGCTGGTTGCAGATTTCCGAGAGGAGCTGTAATTTCTTTGCGGGATATCTTATAATTGGCTCAAAGACCGCAAATTGCAACTGTTCCGTTCACTACAGCCTTTCACAAACTCCTAGCTGCTTACAAGTTATGAAAGACCCTTAGCTCAACTTTATGTTCTGTTGTTGGCAATTGGAAATTTTACTCTGTCATGTAGCTGCCAACGTATATCGATGTCGAGGTTTGGACCTGCGTCCTGATCAGGAAACTACGATTTTATAAGTACTCCAGAGGATGCAATAATTTTAATTGTAGTGCGCCTTATTATAGCTACAGTTTTGAAATAGCTAATATGCACGTTTTATATACCACAAATGCAGAACTTGAATGACAACATGGAAGTATGGAGCGTCTTGAAGTTCTTCCAACAACAATGCCTGAGGCAAACAATTTGCTAAGCACTTAATCTAGTGACGAATACTGCATTCACAAACGAACTGTGCAATGAATTCCATGCAACAGGACCTCTTTGATCTAAGTCTCTGATCTGTTCCAGCAGTGGGTCATGTCACAACGTTTACACCTCTTTTTGTTTCTTCCTGGTTTACTCCTCTATACTGTCGTCTGTTTCTACTTATCAGCTGGGGCGATCTCTCTCTGTCTCTCTCTCGCTTTCCAAGACTCGTCGAGTGTGGATTGCAATTTGCAAGTCGACCGATGCATATGAAGATTATAAAGCCCGGAGGCGTCGGAGGAATTAGGATCAGCTGGCATACCTGACAGACAAACCACAGTAACCCACGCCGCTCCTTCCTGCACCTGCCGCGCCGGCATTTGTCGGGCCCGTGACTGCGCCTCCGTGTTCATCAATTGTCATACAACATCATGTCAATCTCTCTGGCGCACCAACACCTCCACACCGCACTACCACTCAGCTCTGCCGCCGCGCACCTCCAGCTCCTTATAATTCCCTTCCACCACCAGCTGCCAGTAGTTGCAGAACGCGCTCTAAGTTGTATCACAGAGCTCTATTATTAGTGCCAAGTCTCTCTGCACACAAAATCACACCCCCAGCTTCTGCCTCTAACCCAGGAAAGCACGCGGAGATATTTCCCAATGTATTTGGAAGGTACCTTACGTGCGTGAACATCCCTCGTAGAAATGAGGAGGGACATTACGGCTACTCCATCACAGTGGGATGGATCTTACCTGTAGAGTACAGGCCCAGGCCACTGGCTTTACTGGAATAAGGGCCAGTGCGATCGGTTCCATTCCAGTAACTACTGCGGCAAAGGGCTTACCAAGTGCAAAGACCTGGGACGATTTAATTTTTAAAATTTTGCCCCTAATTTTTTTAAAGAAAGAGGGGTGTTTTGAACATCTGAATACCCTTTGGAGCAGGCGTTCCGCTTTTTGAAACGCTCACAAAACAGTGGGGGGAGTGAAAATACACTCTGTAGCAGTGTTTTTCTTTCTGGCGAAATGTCACTCTTTTTTGACAAAGGAATTGGGAGAGAATATCAATTTTTTGTTTTTTTAGTGTAAACTCCACTAATTTTGCTAATCTTTTGTTAAATTTCACCAAAATTTTGACATAGAGAACATGAGAAAAACAACACATCTCTGTAGCATGCTCTCCAATATTACACTAACAAATTCACCGCATGTCTTTATGCCTACCAAAAAGATCACTCCCACTTTTAAGGAGTAAGAATCAATGTTGGGTGGTTATTAGAAACTGCACCAAACCCATCTGGGTATGAGGCAGATTTTTACAATTTATAATCCTGATTCTCAAAAAGTCAAGACCAGTTAGATGAAATATATAATCATGTTTATGAAAGAATTGAATACTTGATTGTGATGAATAATTGTCACTCTCAATTTTTTTGAAATAATCAAATAATCGACCAGAAAACCACGGATTCTTTCATGAAACCTAGCAATCCTTTGAGAGTTCCAAAGTACTTGGAACTGGTCATTCTTTGATTCTTATGTTTTCAAATACTTGAATCTAGCAGGTTTTTTATTATGATATTTTAAATACCCAGAACTAGATATTATTAAAACAAAATCAAAGAATCACCCAACACTGGTAAGAACCCTCTCATGCTCAGTCTACTTATGTTTAAGGTCATAATAAGCTTGGCCTTGTGCTTTCATTTGATGGGTAAAGCCCAACAGGTGTGGGACATTCACAAAATGAAAGTTAAACTTAGCTACTGCCTAGTCATAGGCTGGGCCTTATTGTGCATGTGCCTCCACCTTAGGGTTTTATCCTATGCTAAATGCATGCTGCCCTCGTTGCTGCTTCTGAGGCCCCAAGGGGTCTTAATGGGAATAGGTTTCAAAAAGAAAAGACTCAAAAGGAAGGCTTTAGTAGTTGGGGAAACAAGTTTTTTTTTAATGATTGACCTTCATATTCTATCTATGTAGATGAAGAACAAGAAATAAAAGAAAAGGAGAAAGAAGAAAGAAAGAAAAAGTTAACCATGGATTTGTTTTAAGATGACATCTTGAAAGAAACTTAAACATCAAGGAAAGATATCAATTAACACTGATTAGCAGCAAATGAACATTTAATAGACAATTGCAAACAAATGTTCTAACTGTTCACAATATTAATGCAAAGTGAGGGCAAATGATTATCATATGTACACCCCTCTTGAACTTATGCTTTTTGTTAGATATCACCATGTAATGGATTGTGTTTCAAGTATTCAATTTTTTTGCACTTTTTCACATGTTAAGATTTAAAATAGTTTAGTCTTGGTGAACATCAATACTTTGAATAAAAATTTCAGAATTACTATTGCCAGCACCCCATCCCATTTTTGTGCTCTATGCACATCTTTATGCTCCATAAAAGTGGGGGTGAATATTTTTTTTGGCCAATTTTTTTTGAACAATATGTGTGTTTAGAAAAGATTTTCTCTCACATATAAAATACCAACATCTACAATATGACATGGGCTTAGGGTTTAAGGTTTGTTTGCAATATTTATATCATTTTCATCATATATCTATCGGTCTACATGAAATACTTTCATATTGATATATGAATGCACTTGCTTTCTGTGCAATACATTCATGTTTTAATTGTGATATTGGTGTGATTGTTGGTAGATTTGGTGGTGGGGTTTTGAAGATGATTCTCATGAAGGTGATCATAGAGAAATACCATTCAAAAATGAAATGGAAGATGTTGAATGGGTTTATGAAGGGTCAAGGTGGATTTGCAAGGCCAATTCATGCATTACCTCTTACACAATTAAATGGTTGCTTCATTGAAATTTAAGTAAAACTCATGGTTTTTGCATGGAGGTGGGCATATCTTTGTGCCCTATTCATCTTGGGGGTCAATGTGATAAGACCATTAATCCATAAATGCTTGTATCATAGCAACCTCCAATTAAGGCAAAAAATCAATTGATCAAGTCACTTGAAGAAAGTTTAAACTAAATGGGTTCAACTTTAGGTTCAAGTTTGTTGGGTCCCAATTAACCTAACATAGTTTTGGGGGGTTGATCTTGGTCCTTCGAGTAAGATGTTAGGGTAAAGCTTATCCCAGATAGATTAGGATAGGTGGCTTGGATAGGATAAGGTGAGGGGTAAGCTAGTCAAATCAGGTTAAGATAGGGTTGTCTTAAATAAATTTGTTGGGTTAAGGGGTATGGCTATAGTGGAGGTGGTTTCTATGAAGACACTAGGAATTAGGGTTAGGTTAGGACAACAACCATGTTTTTTTTTCAATACTGAAAAGGGGTGGAAGAAAACAATGTTGATTGTTCTTCCACCTCCCAATATCATGAGTAGTTTGTGAAGGGGTGAAGGACGATGATGATGCTAAAAGTTCTAGGGTTAGTAGGGGGTTGGATACATCGTGAAGAAGCCAAATGGTAAGGAGGAGGGGGCTATTGCATCATGGGAGGATAAGCTCCCAAGGTACACCCCCCAAAGAAAGTAGTGGAAATGGAGATGGAGGTTTTTTTTTTTTGGTTGGTGATGGTACTTGCTCCAAGAGGAGCTTCAGGTGTTGTTCCATTCAAGAACGACCAAGAATGAAGGTATATGGGCAATTATTTGGTGTAAGGGAGGGAGGGTAGTAAGTAGGAAGGAAGAGAGGAGGAGGGAGTGTGAGACCAAGAAAAGAACTAAAGCCTAAAGGTCTACCTTTTGGTGTGAGTAGGAGAAGTAGGAAAGCAAGAGCATCAGCCAGGAGAAGCTTGGTTAGTTAGTGATTGCAAGTAGGACTATGAATGTAGGAAAACAAGAGCATCAGCCATGAGAAGTTTGGTTAGGTAATGATTGCAAGTAGGACTATGAGTGGAGGGGGAGGAATGATGTAAATAATGAAAGGAGGTAGAGTTGTTGGTAGGAGGAGAGTATTTTGCTATGTGTGAGTAGGAACTTGGCTGAATAAGAGATCATTAGTTAGGAACTAAAGACCCTCATATAACTCTCTGTTTCTTTTTTTATTGAAGGTTTGTATTGAGAATGTTGGATTCCAATGGATGTATGTGTGTGTGTGATTTCCTGTGATTTAGGGTTTTAATTAGTAGTAGCCAGAGTTTGAGTTAGTGTGTGGAAGTGAAAAGGGTTGCTATCTGGATCAGATAAGGTAGGAGGAGTTAAGCTCCCTTTAAGGAAATAGGAAGTTTGCTAACTAACTATGACACCCCTTTAATGTTTTGCCTAACAAAGTTTTAATGCGTGGAAGAGGTTTAATGATCCTATTGATATGGTTAGCCTTTAATAAATTGTTAAAATTTTAGTGGAGTGTAAAGCACTAGTCTCACAGGCTGGGGACATTCTGGAAACGAGAGACCAGCTAGGGAGAATCAGATGTGAAGTCCAGGCCCCCATCTTGGGAATGTTCCCCAACTCTGCGCTTTACCCATCATGAAGCACAAGACCAAGGTTACCTTTCATCAAAAAATACATAGATCATAAGGCATAGGAACGGTTGTTACATCTACTTCTCAAGAGTAGGAGGTATCTTAGGCCTCCAAGTAGGTGTAAGATCCCTCGGACTCTTTAAGGAGGTGTAATGTCCCTCCCCTATTATAGGAGGGATATTCATGAAAATAATGTGCCCTCCAAAATACAGGAAGATATCTATTGGAGAGCTTTTGGAAGCCCTGTTGCAGATAATTTGTAGTCTAAAATTGACACATAAAGATGGATGGCTCTTGGAAGATCATGTCTTAAACTACGGCAAGGTTTTTTGCTTTGTGTTTGATAGCTTTTCTGTCCACTAAAAATGTGTTGGTAAATTGAAGAGACCATTTTCTATTGCTGTGCAGAGCTCCTACCATGTGCATGCAGACAAATAGGGAAGAAAACCTTAAATTGGTAGGCGTACTTTAAGCTGGGCAAGGCCAGGCTTCCCTAATTTACAGGCCTGTGTCCTTGGGCTACCGCCTTCAGGGCTATGACCCTCAAAATAGGGGAGGTTCTTTGGAGCAGTTTTTCCCCCATACAGAAGGCAACAGCGAGAGCACCTGAAAGTTGTCGTCCTTTCTGCAGAGCAGGACCAACAGAAAGCTATGTTTAGGGCAAGGACTCTTGTTGCCCAGCCATCAAAAGTCGACAACTTCTTACAGATCAGGACCACCAGAAAACTATGTGTAGCATAAGCACCAAGCACAGGGTCACTATGTGGTTGGTAAGGCCAGCAGATGGGGGAGTTACTAGAATAAGGTGTCTGCCTGAGGCAGCAGCCAAGGGCAGCATCATTCTGGTAATGCACCCATCCAAGGTACTTACCACACACGTAATGACCATGTCAGACAAGGAAGAAACATCCACAGGCCCTTAAGAAATGTAAGAGCCTTGCCAGAAATGGAACATCACCTCCCGACATACGAGTGAATCTCACTGATTTGGTTTAAGGTGCCATCCAACTACACTACAAAATCTCTGACAGGTCGTTACCAGAATGAGAACCACCTAATTGTTGGCATCATTTGTTGATGTTAAAAGGGGGTGTGGGAATGGGTAGGCTTCAGGTACTAGTGGTAAGAAAAGTGAGGAGAAAAAAGAGGGGCGAAGGCTTTCTTGCAAGGGGTAGTTGGTATGTCACTAGGTCACCACAAAGTACACCCTTTGTGAATTTTGTTCATAAAACTCTCCTTACATAACGTTGCTTTCCGTCAGTGCATGATTTATAAGTTGTTATGCACGTTAGAGATATCTGCAAAGTAAGAAAAGCACAGCACCAGTACCCCTTGTTTGGTCATAAAGGCGGTGAGATTTCTGAAAACAACAGTGTGCTGTTGTTATATTGTAACATATAAATTTCATTACTTTGCAGATAACAATGAACTTAGAAATTGAAAGAGAGCTTAGGGGATGAAAGAAGGGCCCGAAAGGGGTCACTTTACGGATATCTCTATTTGCTCATACATTGTTTCACTCTTGACTAATAAGCCTGCAAGTCATTTCTTACACTCTTCATCCATATAATTTTCTTTCCTAATAAACTATAACATATATCATTCCCTCATGGGTTCCATGTTTGATGTTCATCCACACAATAGAGACATGAGGTATCACCTTTAAAGACAGCTAATAGTGGTGACAAGTAGTGCAGATAGTGGTTACACACACTATTTCCATAAAAAGTTTAAATGTGCACAACAAAGAATACACTTGACGACGTTGGAAAATGATTTGTAAATACATGCAAATGTATTGAAACAAATTTTGTAACACCATCAAGCTTTGAAATGGAAAAATAATTCATCAAAATTGAGTCCAACCATAAACATTAATATCCATATGCCCAAAACCATTACTACAAAGCACCTTTATAGTTCAGAGACTTCATACCACAAAAAGTGATTCCCACAATGTTCAACCAACTTCTACTTTCATGATCCCCATGCTTATAAATTCATCTCATATGCCCAATTCAATTTGTCCTATTTCCTCCACCAATGGTTTGAAAATACAAATTCAACAACAATCATTGGCCATATGATGAACCAATCCCCTTGTTGCACTTGAAGAAATTACACAATGTACAAAACAATCACACTCCACAAGGCTTGGCAAATGGGAGGAAATTATGGCTAAATAAGAACACATAATAAACTTTCATGACTCTTGTGTGTTGTACTTAGTTCTTTCCAACTACTCCCAAGTTGTGAAAGCTCAAAGGCACTTCAAAGGCATATCACTTTGTTAGTAGAATATCCCACCCCTTTCACCCACCTAAACCACATGAATTTTTTTATTATATTTAATTAATCCAAACAAGAAATTGGTGATGAATCATCACATATTCATTAACAACTTGACACAAACTAAATATCAACTACATGTTTATAGGAGATTGTTTTTGTAGAATATTTTAAAAATTCTTTATAAATAGGGAATTAAAGTGGACAAACTTGCACTGCAAGAATTCATGTTCTATGCAATCATTTCATTACCAACTTGTGCTCCACAACAAATAAAACAATGATGATGAAACATGTTTTCAACTGTTCATATTACGTGATAATATTATTAGTCATAATTTTGTGGGTTTTACAAGTAATGAATGAATCATGTAACTTATATGATATAAAATTTTCATCTAGCACTTAATGTTCAATATTTGTTGATATTCCAATCTACCAAGCAATGTTTAGTGTGGCGTGGCCGTTTAGCTGGTTCTAAGTATCTCCATGTCTGATTTATAGTTTTAAAAACAACTATGAAATGATGTGGAACATCATTTTAGGTGAAGTGGGAAGTAAGGTCTATGATGTTCATTGAATCCAATTGAAATGTAAATTTTTTAGGAAAATAATTATTGTTGTATTTAAGTGGGTATATGCAAGGTAGTTACTAACTTGGAGCAGCAAGTGCACTCTTTGTTAGAATTCTCTGAATTTAACAGAAAGCCAAGTCATGTAAGAGCAATCAAAGTACCTATTTGTAGAAGTGTACTTTGGTGGGGACAATAAGGCAGAAGGTTCATGCCAATACTTGTTTTGACCACATGGCCTCCAGAAAAGTGTAGCCAGAATTGAAGAAAATTAACAAAAGAGGGACAAAATTCATGTCAATGTTCAGATTAACTCCTGGAATCCTTGAAACTAATGTATCTTGTACTAGTGAAAAAGAATAAACTTGCAACAGCAGCAATTCAAGTTTCTCCAGTTTCACTACACCACCACCATCATCACCCAAGTCCACGAAAATACAAACCCCACTATAAATTTTAGGTGGTCACATTGGAATTAGAATAGCACAATAAAAAAAAGCTTAATAGAAGAGAGCTTAGTCAAAATGTCGATGCTAAAAGATTTTCACTTTGTGACAATTCAATTACCGACACTAAAAACACTATGGATAATGGTGTACATAGCCTTAGTGCATGTATTCCTTTAGCTTTCACTATTGTTGTAATAATGAACACATCATTTGAGTCTACAATGGATTGATGCGAGTACACTACCTTGGGCAAAAGTGTATATATATATATATATATATATATATAGGATTATGTCTAATAGGAGTTCAAAAAAAGAATTGTATAATAACAAAAAGTTTGCATAGCCCAACTTTGAGTTTTTATAATATTTATTACATTACAATCATAGTGTGTTGTTATATGTCTATAATGTTGCATTACGAAATTAAAAGTATCTAATAATAGGACATGGATACAATACAAATGACATTTTGAGTCTTTTGAAAAAAATATTTTAGTTGTTTTAACTTTAATTTTTTTATAACAAATCAAAAGGAATATATTAAGTGATGCAATTGATTTCAAATTTTTTCATGAATAGACAATACATATTTCTATGTAATGTTCATTGGATGCCCTTATTAGATTATAAGCCATATGCAATTTTTGAAAGTTATTAAAAATCCTTTCCTAGGGTTGTAGAGAAAAGGACTTTTTTTGGGTGCTAAATTTGGTTATTTTTTAATGTGTTAATTGGATTGGAATTTGTAGCCCAAAGTGCTAATCAGATGTGCAAAAAAAATAACGCATGAAAACATATAAAGTTTTCCATAAAAGCTTATTGAAACATTTTCTAAGTTTAGATCCAAGTGTTAAAGTTTTGTAGTCATATCTGTGAAAAGTAATACCCCAATTTGAAATGCACCATATATACAATTTCACACATTGTTCAATCACATAAGCAATGGAATGTCACATTTCCTTGAGTTCAAGTAATTACATTTAATTTTTTTTATAATTTCATGATGATGATTCATTTGGTAATGTCTTTAATTTTCAATGTTAAAAAATTACATTACTTTTAAATATTTAGTTCAAAAGATCAAATTTAATGATTCAATGTGTTTCCAATATTCAAATTTAATGTCTTAATTTCATAAGTAAATATTATTTTGTTATGTTTTTAATTAATTCAAAATAGTTATGTAATTTCATAACATTCTGCCAATTTGTCTTTTATTTTTCTATTTCATTAATTCTAGTAATGATGATTCATTGAGGCTAATTCATTTAGGATAATTTTAAGTTCTATAAGTTGTAAATTGTCATTTGGACAATTCCAAACTTAACCTATTCCTAAATAAATAGGCATGGAAAGGAGTGGCTTTTTTTTCAATTTTGTGATGTTGCCACATTTGCACAAGAGGATTTAGCCAAGTTTGACTACAAGTTACAATAGGGAACTAACCAATGATATAAATTTGGCAACTTCTTTATAGTAGGCCAGCATTTCTAGTGAAAAATTTACAATATTTTTCAGTTTTCCCTTCACACATGTTGCAGGAGGTCTCCTGGAATTTGCAATAGTGCAAAATTTCTCTATAAAAAATGTGTTGATGAAAAGATCTCTTTTTAGATATGTGTCTTTTTAAAGTTTTTTTTTCCAACACCATATCCATGAGCAAATTTTCATTATCTTCTCCACTAATTTGCATCCCACTTTTTTCCAATTGAATTTGATTTTAGTTGATTTGAAATTCCATTCAATGTATTTGAACAAGATGCATGCAATGTCATTCAATATTTTCATTGAAATGGAAGTTAATTTCAACAAAATTAAATCATTTTTTTCATCAATTAATCAATTGATTGTGACTAGTGCATAAAAACATGGAACCCAAATTAGTTACTAAGTTGATTTGATACTCTTTGAGTCAAATAAACTTTTTGCTATTTGTGCAAATGCACTTTGGAATTTTAAATGGTATTTTGTTTCTCATTTAATTTAGATATTTCATTCTTCTATTTTATTTATTTTGGTCAAGTGAGGTTAATATAATAAATCCTCAAATCATCTTAGTAATGTGGGTGAATGACCTTAGTAATGTAGTCCCAATGATAACTATAGAGTCTTGACCATTCACAACCAAATGGCACACATGATTAGATGGTGAAAATTAAAACATAGTCACAAAATGTCTTAATCATGATTGTTGGGTTTTGGCATAGTGTTTGGAGGTGCTTTCAAATCCCTAACAGATTAGTTATGTTTAGTTATGTTTTATTCATTAATCATTTATCTAACTTCAGTTCTTGATATTCCTCAAAAAAAGTTGTATTTTTAATACATTATATTATAAAGCCACCAAATATGAAAATTACAAATGCAAAGGATATTAATGAAGTCTAAAGAACAAAATTTAATAATGTCTTTGTTGTGTGAAGCTCCAATAACTACCTTCATGTAGGAAATGATTGCTATGGGCAATTTTGAGAAGGGGAAGAATTGGAGAAGGAAGAAGGGAAAACATGGGAGGAAGAGGAAAGTGCAAGGAGTAACAAGGAAATGGGAACATGGCCAAGAAGAAATTAAATTTGTTGAGCAAATGAAATGAGACAACACCTGAACAAAAATAAACCTCAAATTAATATCAATCTAATTAAGTATACAAAGGAATGAAAGATCGTTCATGGATAGAAATTGGAATGTGACCAGATCAATGAAAAAATCTTTTGAAGACAATTTTAATGCAAATAACTTCTAAATTGTGTTCATGGATGAAATCAGGTACATGAATGGACTATATGACATGGATGAAAATGAATTTCAAGAATGAATGTGATCACAACAACAAAGTCAACAAGATTACAATGAAAAGTATAGCATGGACATGAAATTAACCAAAGGATGAAATTTCATATGAAATGCAAAAGTTTGTCGGTTTTTTGAGGCCAAAGGTGTTATCACTGGCCATGGCACCTGGATTACATAAAACATTGAAAACATGAGATCTAGGTGCTTATGGCAATTTTGTTAGGGAATGTCTCTTCACATGTCTGAGTTGTATTACCTTCATGACTTGCAGTTTATGTTAATGATTTGACATTTATGTTGTTGGCATAATTCTTTTTCAAAACATGCTGCTGTAAATTCCTTTCAGAGTACAATAATGATTGGAGAAGGGTTGCCATCTTAGATGTTTAAGCTCCTTGACATCCATTTCATGCACAGCCATGCAGGTTCACTCCCTTGGGTTCTTGTAAGAAAGGTGTAAGATGGGTGTAATTACATGCACCCACAGAAAAAATAAGTTTAGGGTACTTTTGAACTAGTATATGAGATTAGTGCCTGACCAAAACAATGTACAAGGAAAAACTGCGGATGCTTTTGCTCCTCCAAATTAAGTCTGTTGCATACATTATGATGAACAGGAAGGGAAAATTATCTTCTCACGAAATCCAATTGACACCAAAAGTATTGAAGAGAATGAATCACATTTTTTCTCAACAGCGTTGTTTGTTGGTAAAATTGATGAAACTGATCTGCGTTTTTCTGGCTTGCAAAAGTGTATGATGTAATTTAGGTCAACGATAAGAGTTGTGAAATGTATCCCTCTCTGGAGCTAAGTTTGATATGATATCCTTAAGATCCTCTGCTACTAGCTGAGGCGAATATCAGGAACACCGGATAATTACTCGTGCAAGTACTGGCCATCAAGAGATTTCTCAGTTGAATCAAATACATGGAAGTTCTCACAAGTCGGGGCTTTTCGCTCCACCAGTACAGGTTTCACATCTGGAAATAAAGGTGTTTAGCTATGTCTCAGGATCATGGAAAAATCTACATCCAGAAACCTGGGTGTTGCAGATGGGTTCTTGTACTTAGTTAATTCTAAATTTTTGAAAAGTTCAGAATCAACAGTTTAGTCCAGAATTAATGAAAACAATTTTCGGTAGTAATTTTGAAGATGCTAATATTTCATTAGTTCTCCCCTTGGGTTGCACTAATATAGAGATTTGCAGTCAAACAAAAAGTGAATGTGGCATGAAGTTGCCTGCATGCGTGCCATCTTACAATGGGTTATAATAACGCTATGATAATTCATCTCCAAGATTTCACCTCTGGTTGAAACAGTGCCCAAATTTAAGATGCCCAACTGCTGAAGTAGCAGACTGTAGTATCCGAGTTTAGAGTGCAGAATTTACCCAGATTTATTTGAGTTCAGGTGGGAGAGTTCTCTACTGCTTTGCAGTGCATAATTTTTCCTGTGCATTAGATACTCTCAAGTGCCAAGAGTTTTGTTGGTAAAGAGTGAAAATTACATGTCTGCTTGTTATATTTCATTGACTTTTTGGGGATGGCCATGGTCCAAGAAAACTGCTCAATCCTGCCATGAATCGAGAGAGAATGTAAGTTTCAGTCAAAAACACACTGTGTTACAGAATTTGAAGTCATCAATTCAGGCTTCAAAAATAATCTTCAGCTGCATGTTTTCTGTCTTATATTGTCATTCTTGAATTCTTTTTGCCCTTCACTTTCAGGGTAGGATTGGTCTATAAACATTAGTTCAAACAATCTCTCGACCACTTTTGACGTCGTAGAGAAATTATGCAATGTTCAATTAGACCAAAGAAAAGATTGAAGCAATGAGTTCTTAGGGGGACTCAGGGTCACAGATTCAGGGGCAAGCCAATCTCAAGTCAGGTGGGATTTGAGAGCCTAGAAAATACAAAGTACTAAACATCATCAGTAATCTTGTTAGAAGCTCACATGAGTCCATCACATACTGGATTAGGTAGAGAGCAGAGGGTCTGATGTTGTCAAGAGGCCCAGGTTTGGAATTTCGAAATTGGGTTCAGACTAGAAGGCCATTGTTGTCCTGGATGTAATGCTCAGCTTGTGCACAGATCTCTGCATTGATGCTGCAAGGATAATCACAATGAAACAACTGGATCGCATATATTCCTGACTCTCTCACAACTGTCTACAGGTCCCATTCCTGACTCTCTTCTGCCCTCACTGAAAGAATCTTTGAGCAGATTTGCATCTCTGCTATAGACGCTGCCCCTTGAAATCCTTGCAAATTGTCCAATGTGAACCATCTTCATTTCCGTCTCCAGTTTGCTTCATCTGTTTGCTCTGTAGCACTAGGGTTCACGATTTTTCACCTTGTACTGGTTAATGAGGAATTATGTCATATGGAAAGCTGTAAATTAAGCATCCAGTTTAGTTTCGATCTGCTTAACATTGAGTCAATTTTCCTTTGGTGCAGAGGTCGATTTTCTTGAACTTTTGACACAGTAAGCTCTAAAATTTGGAGAATTAATTTTCACCAAACATCAATTGAAGGTATGGTACTAGTCAGGGTGCACAGGGACTATAGACTCATGAGGGTCCACAGAGGGATGGGCAAACTCATGAAGATCCAAACAGATTTGAACCAAGAATTCGAGTGAGCTCAGGGAAAAACTTGGGAGTTGTGATTCTTGAAGGAAAAAGTTTTGCTTTGTTCTGTTCTTTCAACATATTAGTTCCATGCATGAGCAGTCATGTGTACCATGGATAAAACTGGTCACAATCAGGTCCACAATGGCTGTAAAAATCACACACACAGAAAGAAGCTTTGGACGGCTAGCGTTGTTGAACTGTTTGGAATTATATGTGAGTTCTGAACCTCTTGAGCTTTGATTTCAGACAGAAAGAACTTTCATACTTAGAGCAGTTCTCCTGGCAACAGCACTTACACTCAAACAAATACACATGAAGTTCACAAAGAAGTCATCATGGTTCAAACACATGAGATGCAACAAAGAGCCTGACAGGAAAACATTCAGGCAAAACTGCAGTCCGTTCTTTGGAGTCAGTAAACGCTGCTGCATCATCGAATCCTTGGGTCGATATTACCCCAACCAAAAGATTGTTGTTTGGCCTGCATGCATGTCTCCATTGGGGAAAATTTCCTACATGAAAATTGCACGTCCAAACATCCCGATCTAGACTGATGGAATTCAACTCCGCATGAAAGTACCGGTTCCTCTTCCTACTCATGTCATCTGTGTCGAGATCTTGCATTACAAAGCTAGGAACCACAAGAAAGAAATACCAGAGCTTAAGAAGATTCTTGCCCAGGTTCTGCTGGGTTCAGCCAGGTCCCTCAGTATTGAATGTCTCATATCAGCCGTTGAAGGAAGGCAGGCAGGCAGGCAGTACTGGAGTAGCTGCTGCTGGTCTTGTAGACGTGTTCCATAGGAAGCGGCGAGGAGAAAGAAGCAAGGGCGGGGACTGTCACCTCTGGCCGGTCTACAACCACAGTGCTCCCGCTTCCTTCAATTGCGGGACAAGGGTACCGCTGATGTGGGCGGCCATGACGCGGTCCAGACCTCCCAACAGTTTTCCTCCAACAAACACGGCTGGCACCGCCTGTGACTCGGCCGGCCCCACAAGCCGCAACAGCGCCTTCTCCAGGTCACTGCCTCCGCTTTGCTCGTCAAGTTCGTACACTGTCGGACCCACGCCCAGGCTGCAGAAGAGACGTTTCACCACGTGACACATGCAACACCCGCTCTGACTGAACACCACCACCGCATTCTCCGCCGCTAGTCTCTCTACCTTCTCCATTGCCATCGCTGTTCGATCTCCTCCTTCCTTGCGAGTACTGTCGAAATCTTTCTTGCCACCCTGTTGTAACTTGTGATATGAATGCGTCTGAGTTTGCATGTTGCCGCCCCTCTCCACTTGGGAAACCTGGATTTTCGAAAAGTAGTTCTTCTCCGGATCTAGTCGATAGCTTCTTGGCACCACAGCAGCAAACGGTGAACCTTAAACCAGGCTGATGATCACTAATTTCCAGGTTCTCCAACAGTCTTCTAAAATCCCGAAATCAGTCAAAATCAGCTTACTGGTTCATCAGTCAAGATTTAAATGAGCCTGCCATGAAGCCATCAATCACGACATCAGCATTGACATCTGTTGACAGTGGGTGTTCAGATATTCACAAATCCCAGGAGCTAAACCCATGTGAACATATGACTGATCTGAATGCATCCTGAGACTTACAGGAGGGAACATGCAAGAACGTGCGCTATGTAGTAGTAATACTCCCGTGAAAGGAAATCTTTCACGGGAGTCTCCTAAACAAAGCGAGTGGAGAGATCGAGAGAGAGAGAGAGAGAAACCTCAGAAACCTGAATACAGTGTGCGTGGGGGATTTGAAGAGTTTGTATATGCACCTTTTAGTCAAGTCACGATATGCAGCAGCAATACTTGATTGACATGGCAGGATTAACGGGATTGGCCCCGGCGTCACAACTGATTCATCTCCCAATGCAGCAGGCAGCAGCAGTTGCGCAAAGAAGTCTGGTGAATTCGCTGAGGCGCAATACTACATGCACTGCAAATCCAACAAAGTTGAATATGAACACCGCTGCTAAAAGTGTCCTTCTCAAACCCTAATTGGGCATCCCTAGATAGCTGAGGAGGTCGAGACCTGAGTCGAACAACCTTCGGTCCAAACAAACCATGAATGAATGCAAACCTCTTTTAAATTTGTCTCTCTTTTCTATCTCCGGCTCTCTCTATTCCTTTACATCTGGAAGTCTCTTTATCTCACACTGAAAGTGTCTTGCTCTCACTCTCATCCGCAACAGAATTTTTAATAAATTCAATGACTCAGTGCTGATCTTCAAGTGAACTACGGAGTGCAAATACTTTTTTTCCAAGTTCACAAGTAAAACAGACTGAAGCCTAAGAGAGGCGCAAAAGCCGCAAGCAACAGCAGACTAAAAAGAAAGCGAGTCAGAAGGAGGATCTGGCACACGTGACAGGCGGCGCTTCCTTCGACAGCACATCCGCAACCAGCAGCGCATAGTTAGGTGGTAGCTCCTACTACTATTGTTGTTGCTTGCTTTTGCTGCTGCCACCCATGATGCCACCCACACCACCCAGTAGCCTTTTTTTGGCTGCCTATATATAGATAGCCAAAATGCTATATTAAAAACATTAAAAGTGCAAAAGTCATTTGCGTTTTGAGGTTTACAATAGCCAGAATTTGACCAAAATTTAAGAAAAACGCCAGATTTCTGCAAATGGTTGAATCAGGTAGCCAGAAAACATAGAACTATTTTTCTAATTACTTTCATATTTAGTTTGTGGTAGCAAAATTTTGCCTAGGTTATCGCCTCTCTGGCCACAACACAAAATTGCCTACCAAAAACAAAATAAAAACACGGCCACCCACCCAGTGCCCACGTCTTCTTTCTGTCTTTCCTACCTATTTACTGCGCGGCGTGTGTCGCACCCGTGCTTCTTCCGGCCCGTCCCGCTTCTTCATCAATGATAATAAAACCATCCTTTCCACTTCTCCACCTCCTCTTCCACTAACTTAGCAGCAACCCCCCTTCCCTCCCTCCCTCCCTCCCTCCCTTCCTACCTACCTACGTACCTCTCCCCACCACTACCACCACCACTCCCCTGCAAGACGATCTTGTGTCCTTTGCCTCTTTCTACTAGACCTATACGTCGCTTTCATCACCATCCCTATGTACATGTCACGTACTTAATGACGCTTCTGCGCCACATCTCCTGTCTCCCTGTCCTTCTACTAGGTAGGTAGGTCCTAATCAGGATTTACACTACAAAAACACGTTTTCTTTTTTTAAAACGTTCCAGATTTTTTGTTCGAAAAATGATAGAAAATTTTCCAGAAAAAAAGCACTGTATGGCAGCTTCTTTTTTATTGGTGAAATTTCGCCAAAACTATGACTTGCATTTTTAAATTCAAAAATTAAGTGATTTTGAAGGTTTTCTATCACCCGAAAGGAAGGGGGAAAAAAGTAGTCAGCAAAGTTCTATACTGGTTTTCAAGAAGGATGATTAAAGTTTTTGTATTTGATTATTTGGTTTGTAGCCGGATTTGGCTAAACCTTCCTAGGAACAATCACCACTTTTTCTACATCTGCCCATGGATTCTCAGCCTTTTTTTTTGCTGGCTATATATAAGCTAAAAAGCTATATTAAAGAACAAATGTGCTAAAATCAAGTGTTTTTTGAAATTTTCAATAGCCATAATTTGATTAAAACTTAATAAAATGATCCATTTTTTTACACATGGTTCAAGCAGGTAGCCAAAAATATAGAATGAAGTCAAAAAAAAAATTGTTTCATATCTAGATTGCTGCCAAAATTTAGCTTAATCTTCCTGTGGATCATCGCCACTTTGGCTACATCACAAAAAAAAAACACTGCCATAGATGGATGATAGCCACTTTTAGCTACGAACAAAAATTCCTAAAAAACACACTGCAGTGTAACCTGAAAGGTAGGCACTGGGCAGACCATGTGTAGCTACACTTGTCGTTATACATACCGAATAATGATTCGAATGCGGCGCTGACGTCAATATAGCGCCAGGAAGTGGCGTGGTGCTCGAGTAAATGTCTCAGGCAAAGCCTGACAGGACAGACAGCCTCCGATCCCCGCCCCCTCCTCCTCTCTCTTCCCTCCCTTCTCTCAGCCCCCCCCTTCATGCACCGAACACACCCAACAGAAAGTCAAGAAGAAACTGATCACTAATAAGAGTCGTACACCACCCACCCATCAACCTGGTCAGGACTGAGGACGCTCTCATCACAAGAAGTTTACAACAGCCCCGCGCGCGCCCCCCTTTCCAAATCCCCATACTCTTTTCTCGTCTCATGCAATCTATTTCTGATCCGCGCGCATTCATTACTCGCTGATGTTAGCATCCATGATCTTCTTCAGATTTTGCATCGCTTAAATCTTGTTTAAGTAGTCCGTAATCGAGTAATTTAATTTTTGGACTCTCCAATGTTCAGGACGTATTAGTACATACCTTGGCAGCTTATATTATTATTTTGTAAAAAATGTTGCCATTTTGAAAGAATACTATTTTTTGAAAGTAATAACATTTTGTGCGGGATCATTTTTTAATTATTCAGGAATATTCAATTTTCAACAGGGAATCTGCAAATTTAGTTAATTATTAGACACACATGTATCGAAGTTGCCCCTGTATTTCATGGATTTCAATTTTATTTAAATTTCTAGATTCTTGTAATAAATTGATGAGCCCGTCCCACACCTCCATCCCCCAACTTTCCTTTGATTACACTTCCAAAGGGGCCTTCCATCTCTGCTGCTACGTTGGCTGTCCAGTTGTTGTTTTATTTTTGGGGGCACTTCTGTAATGTAGGCCTAGCAGGAGTTGTGATCATGCATCATAAAAATTAGCCAACGTTGGCTAAAAACAAAATCTGAAAATGAAAAGCATTGAGAGCACCCTTCTATATTGTTGCCTAGCTATTGGAAACCAGTGTTGGGTGGGTACCCACTTTGGTGGGTCAGAACTGCTGGTTCTGGTTCTTGTTAATAAGAACTAAAACCATAGCAGAATCGGTTCTAATTTTTAGAATCAAAATTGGAACAGAAATCAGATTTTGTTTTGAAGCACCGGACCCAAAACCAAGTTCATGCTTCTAATGGATTTTTCAGAAGTAGAACCTGAGGTTCTTCATAAAAGTAAAGAAACATGCAACACTGGTGGAACCTGATGTAGAATCTGACAATTTTTCAAACTCAAAAAATTCATATTAATGGTTGATTAGAAGTGTCACACTATGGCCTTGTCATCTACATTAAAAAAAAAAGGTATCTTAAGGCAAAAGAAGAATTATGGAAACTCAAATGTTTCACCGTGCAAAAATGTAATTTTTCAAAAACTCCTCTAAAAGAAACCAAAAACCTTCTAGATATTCTAACTCTACAACTAATCTCAAGTTTCAACACAAGCCAAAATATCATCTTTCAAAAACCCTCATATAAAAATAGATCTATTACATAGGGGCCAAAATCCATTAAGCTACTATACTCTATAATGAATCTAAACACAATATCCTTACCTACCAAGGCAAGGCCAAAAACACTCATTTTTCGCCATTTGGAAAAAACAAACACCGCTGCTGGCCCCTGGAGCCAGTACTTCCTTTCCCACCTCTCTGGACTTTTGCAACGGATTCTGTTGTTGCTGCTCCTGCTGATGTACCAAAACACAAAAAGGACCAACGCTTCCACCCTGAGATCAATCAATCAATATACACTGGTCTTGAATCCCGAGGCACTGGCTCGCTTGCTTTCACTCACTATGGGTGTATCTTATGGGTATTCATCCTTCATATCATGCCCATCACATTGTTTGCCGAAACATTGGGCATTTCCCCTAATAAAAGCACATTCGAGCTTCCATTTGACCCCTCACTCACCAAATAGAAGCACAGAAATGCGAAATGCTTCCCCTGGGTTCCCCAAGTTATACTTTATATACATAACAGTTCAACTTTGGCCAAAGCATTTGGGATAAAAGTGTCATGCTGTTGAGAACATCTTGGGGAACACTTTGAGAACTTGATGGGAACCCCTTGGGGAGGTTGGACTTTGTTGATGTTCCTCATGTGTTCCCATCAAGTCCCCAACATGTTCCTCGAGATGTTCCCACTAGCGCCACACATTTATCCCACATGTTTTGGCCAAAGTTGAACTTTCATGTATATAAACTGTAAAGGAGGCAGCCAAAGGGAAGTACCTTTATGCTTTCAATTGGGAAGTGCCAAATGTTAATGATGGGCCAATTGAAGTGGCTCCTTCAAAATATAAAATAAAAATTAGGCTCTCCCTTCAACTAACTAAGAAGAAGTGGGTACCCCACAAAAATTCCCAAACACCACAAAACAAATTTTGTGTATCCCTATACTCGTTCTTTTAAGGTGTTTGGGAATACTTTTAGTGTTTGTGGAGGGTGCCTTACACTCTGGGGAAATTTCTGCTTTAAATGCCTCCCTCTATTGGCGGAATCAAATGAATTGCAATTGTTTAAAAATTCTCTCAGAGATTTATGCTAGGTAAGGCCTCGAACTGGGCTGTTCAGGGAAATTGGATCCCGCGCTCTACCTGGCATTGCAATTCCAGAATGGCGGCCCAAAAAGAGGCTCTGAAAGATCAGGCAGAGGCCTACACAGGATATAGTGTAGTCAAAGAAGCCGGAAGTTCACAAACACACAAATAAACCTTCCAAGTTAGTCCAAAAGCTGATATTAACTCTGGTTCAAATATAAGGCTGCTCTATTCACACTGCCCTACTCACTCTGTTCATTTGATTCATACATAGGCTTCTTCTCTTCACTTCATGCCCATTCTTGGGAAAAGTCTAACTAAAATTTACTTGCTGCACATCACTTGTGCATCGACTTTAATTTAGAGCAGGGTAGGGCCAATGGATTCAGGTGTTATCAGAGTAAGGCCCTGGCCAGGCGGGCTATGGAATAGCAAAAGGGCCACACTTTTACCATACCCCTTGTCTCAAGGAATATTCCATTATTTCAGAGTAGGTTCCATTAGCACAGGGTAGGAAAAAAAAATTCCATGAAGCCCGTGATTTCAAACATGCGGTTCTTTTGTTCTAAGCACATGGTTTCTAATTTTGATTATGAGCATGGGGCTTTTCACTTCAAATTATAAGAGTATTAAACTGCTTTCAAACACAATTTCAATTCACTTGGAATCAAAAACTTGAAATTGGGTGTTCAAAGCACATGGGTGACTATGGGTGTATATATATATATTCAAAGTATGGGTGTATATTCATGAATACTCACCCATGTGCTTTGAACACCCAATTTCAAATCAGATTTTCAAATTTGTGATTCCAAGTGACTTGAAATTTGGTTTGGAAACACTTGAATATTCTTATAATTTGAATTATGATAAATATGCCCAACTTGCATGGGGTCCAAAGCTAGTTCTCAGAATAAAAAACCCATGCTCAAAATCAGAAAGGGGGGAAGAGGGTTTTACAAGAATAATTTATTTTGACCAAGTTTTTGGGCCAGTGATATTTAGCCCTGGAAGCATTTGTTGACCCTGGTCTGAGTGAAGACACTTGCATCCATTTAAGATTAGAGATTCAGTTTTGCCTTGAACTGGGAACAAATTTGCTGGGGACTACTAGAGACCTAGTTGTATTCTCTAGGCCAATTTTCTATCATATTGCTTATGAATGTGGAACTACCCAACCATCTTACATAGTTCCATCTTCTCATAAGGGTTTAGGGTTTAGGATCCTACCATAAAGATCAAAACCATTAAGCAACAAGTCACCTGCTACAATTTGTCATTCCATTTGCACACATTTGGTTGATTCACCCATCTGTTGATTGTGTTCTAATCACTTTTGGCTCTCTCAGTCACCCATTTGTTCCAACGGAGAACCTTGAAGTTTCCCATGGTGTTCTCAAGTAGTCATGTTACCAAAACATAATAGTAACTCATGGAAGCTAATCAGAGATTAAGGTTTCCCAAATGAAAAAAGCTGAGGGTTCGTATTAGGTGTACCTTGACAGTCCACGAGGCCTAGCCTGAATAATTAAAAATGATATAAGAAGAAAAATAAAGTTTACACATTTTAGACTTTACAATAGGTGTCTACCAAAGCAATTCTTACTTCAATTTGTCCTTAGCAAGCACCAACATCAATCACTTGGAGCTTGTCAAAACACTCCTTGTGGTTAAAGGTCCCATAAGCAAGCACTTTAGATAGTCTGTCCTTATAAAATCATAGTTCCTACTTCTCCCAAGTTACCCTCTAGAACTAGACATCACCCTTTCATTATTTGATTATCTTTTACAACTCAAAAAGTACTAACTATATCAATGAATCACCCCATAAATTATATATTGAACTTGTCAAATGAATCACATAAAGTATTATTTAATTAAGCACAAATATTTAGAAACTTCCAATAACTCATCATAAAAAATTAAGGTCTCTACTTTGACAAGGTTGAAAGTCCAACATTTTTCAACTATACATTGAAACAAGTAGTAAGATGGAATTTTGAAGTTTGCGTGCAACATTGCTAAATATTAATATTCTAACATTGTTTCATTTTTTAAAAAATTATTTAACATGTTGTTTTCAAACATATACAATTTGTTGGTTAATAACTATAGAAATTAGAGGTAAAACTTAACCAAAAATGCATTATAAAATATATATTTGCACAATTATGATTTTTATAGTGATTTGAAAACAGAGTCAAACCATATCATATTGAGTAATAAATAAATAAAAATACCTTATAATAAATTTTTTCTTCATCAAAATTGATTTTTAGCTCTAACATGAGCTTTTCCATATTTCAAAACTATTTTCTCTTCCTTTGAATCAATATTTCCTCATCTTCTAATGTCTAACCATCCACAAAATTTCTTTAAAAATCCTCAAGTTCTTGCCATAATCTTTAATTTGAATCAATCCTTATAAGTCTTAATCCACTTAGCCTACACAATGTTGTAATACTTCTATCCACCCTATCAAATGTTGATACTACCTTTGTCTAATCTATCCAATAGTTCTACCCTTAACAAACATCACATAGAATCTCTTTATACACTCAAAACAAATCCTTACCAACAAAACATTCAAAACAAAAGCAAGGATATTGTTTGCTTACCTGAATCACAACTTACAACATCATATTAAGTGTGAATTCATCATGATGGGCTTTTGCACCATTGCCGTGGCTTCAAATGCATTCACAACAATCACTTTGGCGAACATGTAGAGCAATCACAATCTTGTTTGTGGTGCATTTGGAATGTTCATTAAAGAATGGTGGTTCTCAAAATGAAACTCAAAACCTAAACCATGAAGTCATTCTTCATTTCAATGAATGAAACATTAAAAAGTTACTTTAATTCAAGTACCAAAGCTTTAAAAGTTACATTGTTTGTTTTTTCACAACCTCATACATGGATGAAAAGGTTTTTGTTCATAGATTATGAGTAATTGAGTTTTTAAAAATATTTTCTATGTTTTTGTTAACAATCAATCATTTGATTATGGATTTTTAAATATTATTACACATTTAATGGTTTTAATTTTGATGAATATTTAATTACACACATTTACAACCTTCGAAGGTGTATTGTACATTATTTTCATTGCATAACCTTGTTCAACCTTTTTCTTTATCAATTGCAAAACATATTTTCCAAATTAATTAAAAATATGCATAAAAATGAAACATAAATTTTCTTTACAAGACAAAAAACATTTATCTTTTAAGTATGTTCTTCAAATAATGTATTTTTAGAAATAAAAAACACATTCAAAGGTGATGGGCATAAATCCTTATGAAAATATGTTTTCTAATTCTTTTCAATGTCATGCATTCATATTCATCAATATATGGCCTCCTATGAAAATTGAGAAAAAATGGATTAATTTAACATATGAAAAAAATTGTTCAAAATTAAAACCAGTAGTCAACTACAAATTACCCATTGCTTACTTTTAAGATTTGGACCAATGAAACATCTCCAAATTAGACAAATGTTTTATATAAATATAAATTCATAAGTATAGGAACATTGTTGATTAAATTCATTATTTTTCGATGTTCTAAACTAATGTAATGATTTTTCAAAGTTGTTTATGTGTAAGCTTTTATGTTAGTCAACACAGTCCTTGACTCATTTTACTATGATTCCAACTCAATGGAGATTGGGTAGCTTAAAAAATTGAATAGTGTTAGAAAAACATTGGAAGATGATGAGAAAAAAGAAGCCCAAACCCAAAAAATAACTTTTGGAAAAAATGTAAGAAAATATTTATTACTGCTAGGGACACTTGGAGGGATGTTAAGGATGTCCTTCCTAAGCAACCTATATGAAAGGGTTCTTGTTGTCTTCACGGCTTCAAATTTGGTCAATGTATTTACTAGCCTATCAATATTCCTACATTGACATAACTATTATGTTGTTGCCCATGTTATGAAGCTTACACAATTGTGTATATGTATGGGCTTTGAATGTAGTTGAACATTCATCAGGTGGGGCATGCAATTGAGTAAAATTTCACCATGGACAAGTTCACAAGGTACATAATTGCCTCCTAGTGGTGAAGTTAAATTAAGAAGCATCTAATGAGTATGCAAGCTTTTTAATCCTCTTAGTGTTTTATCTATGATTTTGTTTTTTACCTTCAATCTTTTAATGCAAGTTATATAACTTAGTGTGTGCATCAGAATATGTGCTCCAAATTGGCTACACAGTATGACAATAAAGTCAGAAGGTTTTCAACAACTTGTTGTATTTATGTGAGTGTAGTCATAGATTTCTAATTGGCATCATGGGCTCTTAACTAAATAGAAAAATTCATGCAAGACTACATCAAAGATGCGATTTGTCTTCTTCAAGAATTGCACAAGTCTTGTCAAGATGTTTGACAAGAAAATGTTTGTTTGTTTTCTAGATTTTCATTTAACTTGACAAGATTTTTTTGGAACCATATCCATTGGTACTAACTCATGGTTGGTAGGTGGCGAAGAGTTTTACTTGGATTTGTGGGAGGTTATCTTGGTCGATGTTTACATCTCTCTAGTGAAACATTAGATCTATTGTGTTGGAAAACACCAATTTGTTTTCATGACCTTTCCATAGGTTGGATGTAAGTATCATGACGCATAATAACTTTTCAATCAAAGATTGTTTCCCCAAATGTTCAAGGATAAATAAAACACAGTGAAGTTTTACCCTCACAAGTTTGTTGTAGGTTTGCATTATACTACTCTTATCTGTTGTTGATTAGTTGCGCCTTTTAAGTGCTAGCAAACATCATGACTTTGATTTTTTATTGCTTTTAAAAATGTAACACAAATTTCAATGCATAGATGTTTATATAATAATGTGCTAGAAGTTTGAAACAAATTAATGTATATACTACAAATTGTGGCACCTTGTGATTGTTATTATTCATGATAAAGGTTACATGGTCTGATGAAGGTGTTTTTTACTCCTTAAGATGCATTAACACAAACGTTCACAAAGTGCAACTTCATTAGTCTAGATAACAATAACTCTAGCAACTAGCCTCCAAATCTTGAACCTCATCCTTAATATCTAAGGTAATTTGCATGCATGTTTCAAACCTACATAGGACATAACAAGGTAGTTAGAGTTGCCACCCATCACAATTTTATTACAAAAATTGATTTGCTCATAAATTCAATAGGGTTGGCACACAAAACCTCACATGGTTGATCATTTCTCACAAATGACTAGTGAAAATAATCTAGGACCAATGACCATGCCCTTCATTAAGAGCTTTGTCAAGCTTTGAACATATGTTGAACATATCAATATAGTTGTGGCCTTTGGGTGGTTCATATCTCCATAAATGATTGGGAGATTCACACACCAAGATATATAAGATTAAGCCCAACCATTTTTAGAGAAGCACAAACCTTCAAGTTGCTACCATTTATCTGCAAAAGTACCATTACAATTCATGTCTTTGGCATCGAAGTTGTGCTAACATATTTATCAACCATGTGCAAGCATGTACACAAAATTCATCAGCAAAGCATGTGTATATTTTAGCTATTCAAGCATAAAAGTATACCTTAGGTTCACCATGGACAAGTACATCAATAGATCAAACTTTTTTTGCAACTTCACCACACTATTAATTTCACCCTGGACAGCTTTGACATACTCCTTTGTAATCTTCCAATATCAAACTAGGTCTTATTCATGTATGGTGATGGGAATATTAAATAGAAGCAATTGATGATCAAGCTTCCTAATTAGTCTATGGCTTCACCAATTCAATCACAAAAACCTATCCTATAAACAGAGGTACAAAAAAGGTAATTTATAGTAAAAAATTGTCCAAGCCAAATTCAAAAATAAAATTCATGCTAAAAGGGAAGATTGCTCTGAAGAGGTGCAGGAGTTCTTTACGGAAATCCAGCGCACCTACTCGATGTTGTGAGTTATGTGAAAGATGCTTGGGATTCTGTTTCCCAAACCTCTATCAAAAATGATTTCGTCAAGGCAGAACTAATGAATTTAGAACCAGAATTGGAGGCCGATAACGAAGTTGGTGACTTATGCATTGAATTTTCCAAAGCCATGGAATCTTTAAATTTGTCTGTTGATCCATCAGAGCTGGAAGAATTTGTTCATATTGACGATGAAGACAATGAAGAATATGCAACTGTTGTATTGGAAGATGTTGAAGAGCTTTTGGAGACGATGAAGATTGCTGAAATGGCGATGGATGATTATGCCAATGTTAACACTCAAGAATTGAATGTCTGTTTAGAAAACGAAGTTATATTCCAGGGTTTCGACTTTTTTTATAAGCAGGTTTTCAAAATCGAGGAACAACTGCTCTACCTTGAAGTTCAAGCACAAGCAGGGGAAACATTCAATGACCTTAAAAAATCATTTGAATCATTTCAGAGCAAGATCCGAATGGTCGACCTCAAAGCCAAATGCAAAAAACTTCAAAACTTACGCCAAATGATGATTCATGACATGTTCAACTAATAAATCTTGAACCTTAATTTTTTTGCCAAAAAATGCATACTTAATCGAGATGTGTACTTAAACAAGTGCGCACTTAAGTGGGAGACTACTATAATGTACAAGTGAGAAACAAAAAATGGATCCCTCTAATGGAATGCGTGAAAACTTAAACCTCATACATTTGAGTGTCTAGCTACTAGATTAGCCCTTACTCCACAGTTAGCAAGTGTTTAGACCCATGTCCATGATACATGCTAATAAAGTTCGAGTTGGACATTTAGATGTTTTTGTGATTATGTCAGGCTGTAATATAGTCTGTACATTGGTAAGAAGTGATTTTAATCCCTAACTTCCTAGTCTATTTAAGTAAATTAGCAAGTAATTAATCTATATTAATAATCTCCAAACTAGAATGGATATGGTTAATCCTTCACCTTTGTCACTTCATATAAGCATGTCCAATTCCAAAAAGGAGGGTAATAGTCACAACCAAACCCACAAGATCGTACACTATTTGCTATTGCAGGTATTTTTGTTGGAATTACACCTCCTACAGTTGAGAACTCAAAATCCAAAAATTTGTCTATAATTTTTGTAGGTCGACATTTAATTTTTCCATGTGTGGTCTTGATGTTTCATTGAAACTCTTGAGGTCACTTAGTTGTACATTACACTACAGCTCATGTGAGTTAGGACTCACAATCAATTATGTGCCTACCAGTGCAAGTTTTCTTTTATAGAACTAGCTTGCAATTTCCATCCATTGATCAAATGATTTGATTATCTTGATTTCCATGTGAAAGCTTCAACCATACTGAATCAATCACATGGGCACCAAACATAATTATAACCAATGCTGGTCCATATTTAAACACATGGGCACCCAACATAATTATAACCAATGTCAATCCAAACAACTATAGTTAGTTGCACATATAATGTTTGTTGATACACAATAGTAATTACATGTAAAGACGTGCAATCATTTTGAGAAAGAAGGAAAACATTTGAATCTAAGGTTTGTTGTCATCATTATCAATACAAGGAACACCAAGTGTATCTATAAGTCTTAATCTATGGTTTGAGTTTAAACTACAAGCATCACGATGAAAAGCACATCAACTAACATTTCCACTAGTGATGTTATTTTGTAGCATCAATTTGGTAGCAATATGTAGTATAATATAATACTTTTTATCATTCTAAGCAACAACGACAACATCATTGTTGCTTGTAAGACAACAATGTAAACCAACAAATTAAACAAGGCACAAAATGTTTTGTCAAGATAGAACTCAAAAACCCTAATTAAAGATTACAAATGTAGCAATTGAGAGTGCACTAGTATATCAAGTGCCACTTGGAGCACCTTTCATGGTCATGTGGTTGGGCTCCAAAAATGCCATTGTATTCGCACTACTAGGCTACTAGGATTTCATTTTTGCCAATCTCTTCCCATCTTGGTAAACTATGGACCTTCCTACAAAGCATTAATTCTTTTAACATTCCAATAATAGATTGCAAGGGTTTTCAAGAAGAAAAAAAAGAGTAAGATTGTACACATAAATCAATTGTTAGGATAGAAGATAGTTGGCATGGCCTCAAATTCATAAAATGATGGATAGTTGGGTATTTAGGGTTTCTCAATCCAATCAAACTATGGTTGACTAGCATTTGAAGTTACACCTTGTGTAAAGCGTAGACAAAAAATTGGAATATGTTGCCTGCAACTTGCAAATTTTGGATGATGGTTAGTGCCATTTAGAAATTTGAACCTACATGGGAGGATGCCATCATGTCCCTTCAATAAACAAATGAGAACATGTTGAAGACCAAAAACTCTTGGTCTATGCATATTTTCCCAATTCCCTCACAATTAATTGGAATAAAAAATTTCCTAACTAACCAAGTTGTGAATTTTAATCATGAAACAACAAACAACAACATCCAACAATAAGGTCTGTGAGCAAGGCAACAGGCATGTAGGCATGATCAAAGTGAAGGAAAAAATTAAAGGTTGGATCATGGATACCTAAACAAATTGGCCAACTCCTTTGGTTATATTATACCATGGATGTCCAAGAATGTGGATCAGATTAACACCAACATTGCATTGTTAACCTGGTGTAGGTCATGGTCCACAATCACACGCACATTCATTTCAATATGACCAGTTCTTATAGATTGTCAAGAAGCTATGCAAATCAATATTAGACTTTTGAAAGGATCCATGTAAACACAAATAATCAAGCAAACACATATGCCATAGAAAGGGTAGACAATTGATTCATGGCACTAGCCAGACTACTATGAGTTAGATTCTTTTTGAAACAAATATAAATGTCAATGCCCCCCCCCTCCAACCCATCCACCACCTCCTCCATATGATAATCATTCAAATAATAAGGAATGGATGTTGTTCTACACAATCCATGATTGTTTGAATATCAATTGAATTAATCACACCATGCTACACTCGTCCATCATGATTAACAAGCCAAAAAATCAATTTTTGCCCAATGGGCGGCATGAATTATGAATCACAAAACTAGTAATCCTAACAAATTATGGAAATTGCTAGTAGAATTTATGTTGGTACATTGGGAGCACCCAATGTGATCTTGCACCAAATTGGAAAATCTTAATTTGCAGTTTGAAGAAAAAGTTAAGTAAACATTCACACCCCAATAATAGGATATTTCCAACTATGCATGTCATAATATGCATTAGACTTTGTATATGGGCCAACTATTTATGGAAGAAACAACCCAAAGATAACAAGCTAGAAATTAAAGGAAAATAATTGACACTTTTCTTTTCAATATATGGACTAATGCATATGGACACTTGACCAAGAGGTAAGTACAAAATTGAAAAAGGAAATATGGTTTAGTATATTAATAACAGAAGAGTTAGAAATCATAATCCATTACAACTCAATGGAAGCAATAACATGCCTGATGCCATCGTTTACAAGAACAACAAGCTTGTAAACCAATTCATTGCCCTAGACCTTATGATTTGATGGTAGCATGGGGAATTTTATGGCCCTTACATGACAAACATGAATATAAGTGACACCTCCCCAAGCTCCTTGAAGGACTCAATTATGAGTCCAAAGGTGAAAACAACGAAAAGAAAAGGGATTAGGCATGTTCCCTGGCTTGCAGCATTTCAGGGGTAAAAGGGGATGCTGGAACTCCGGGATAGGACTAAGAAGGTTGACAAGCAAATCAATCACTCACACAGACCTGCACAAACCAAACAACAAGTTGGTTAATGCATAATTGAAGCACTTTGGTGCACAGATAAGCCACAGGCAAACACAAACTCACAAGACTCACCACGGCCCGGACTTGGGGGAAGCCACCACCTTCCCCTTTATAGTATACTTTGTGCATGGCCATGGGGCTAACACTCAAATGTCATTTTGTTGGGAGTCCCGAAATTCCCAAAATTGGGACTTTCACCACTTTCGACACCCATAATTTTGTTTACAAACCTCCGATTGAAATGAGGTTTAAAGCAAAGTTATAGCCATTGTTGAGAGCTTTCCAACTATATGTATCACGCCAACTGCACGTAAAGAAATCAAGGCGATTTCCAACTTTTAGTGGTCGGGAGTCAAACTGCCAATTTAACTCCCATCCTTTCGTTTGGCCATAACTTATGTTTCAAGAACCCAAATGGTTCATGCAAGCCCATTTTAGACATATACATTCCAAGAGTTTTTTAATAATATAAGGAACTCTTTGATCTAATGGGATTTTATCCCTGGAATTACTCTCTGAAGATTCGGGAGTCCATCGAGACTCCAACTCCCCAAGTGGGAGCTCACTTGGGAGTGTGGGGGTTCATTCCTTCACACTTTCCCACACTCCCAAGAGCATGAAATTTGACTTTTGGCTTCATTCTTGGCCCACACTTTCATGAGCCCAAGGTTAAGGTTGCAATAATAAGCAATTTGGGACCTATTCAACAAAACATATGAAGAACCTAACCTACCTTACTTTAATAGTATTTCATAGCCACGACTATGTCACTTACACAAAATTTTTGTCCCCATGGGCAAGTGAAAGGTTGATCAACCACAAAATAAGTTTATGTGCATAGTAGGATGTAGAAGTTTGTCCCTTCTTCATTTCCTTCCTCTACACAAATAATAAAATTATCTCTTACTAAAATACAGGCAACAAGGTGATCACCATCAAGCCCATATTCATCGCACTCATCTTCTTGGAATGTGGTTTCCATGGCACCACGTACATACCCCACATAATTTGGGATTAGCACCTCCACCTGCTAGTGCTTAGTCCAAGTGAAATTCTCACATGTCGAGAAGTTAGAATCAACACAAAAACAACAAAAACAAGCCAAGGTTTTTCTTAGTAGCTTGTTCACATCCATAAGCCCAACAAATTGAATAGAATGCACATCCCTTGTGCCCTTGATTGAATTAGTATTGTACTTAGTGACTCTGTCCACATTAACAAGATTGAAATGCCAAAATGTGCACATTACTAGACTTTGGTCCCCATAATAAGACGTTTTTGGGTGTGTATTCAAACGACTACAAAATAAATCCAGCACTTGTTGTGTAGTTTCAAGTTGAAGCCCTTCCACATCAAGCTAAACATGTCTAATGAACCTTTTCAGGATTGCACCAGCACCATCATGGGGGCCTTTGCTGTGTCTTGATAAGAAAAAACTCCAAACTAAACAACATCCACTTGTTAAATGAAGGCAACAACTCACAAAATAAAAAGGTATTTTGCTCTTGAATTAGGAAGCACAACCATTTGACTAGATCCAATGTTGTTTGGGCCTAAACCCATGATTCATTGTATCCTCCCAATATAAAAGTAAATAATGTTGTACAAAATAACTATCATGGGTTTTATCATTAGAGATGTAAAAGTAGTACCTCATAATAGTGTTTGAATTCCCATCATCTAGGTCAGGATTTGGATTCCTCATCCATGAGATATGCACAAGTATTGTGCATTGATAGTTATGCCAATGCATAGACTACAACTCGTTTTAGATTTCAAAGCTATAATTTTCAACAGAGTCGATTGTTAACACCATACTATCATCCAAGAAATTTTGAAGGCAATTTTTGAATTGTTGATCTTGCCACCTAGCAATAAAGTTGTGTTGTACAAAATATTACAACTTTGGCTTCAAATACCAAAAAAACTATGCAAAATTAGTTTGCATGTGCAATAGTTTCAATTTCTTCTTTTCCTCCCCTTTCTTAGTGAGAACCTTTTCCACATTGAAACATTTCTAGCAAACTAGAATAGGTTAGGTGCCATCTTTCTCATCTGGACAAAAGGCCAAACTAATTTACACCACAATTTCCACATGTCCCAAACATGCAATCCCCAGCATACCATTCAGAATGGGGGTTTCAAAGACAAACAATGGCTTCCCACATTATAGTAATGCCATGATAAGTGGCATGGTCACCCACACAACTTATGGAAAGCCATCAGTAGGTGCACATATTGATTCACAATCACAATGATAATTTGAATGTAGTCCACACTTCTGCCTCATATGATTGAACCCCACTTTTAACTCCTCCATCTCTACATGGTATATGCAACAACATACGTTTTGGTCTTTCATTTTCTTCACCCAATAAGGCCTTAATAAATCAAATGATCGCTTGCGAGTGATAATTGATGGATGCACCCTTTGGAAGTGCAAGAAAAACTCCATTTGTAGCTACCATTTGCATATAGTTACACTATTAGAACCATGTCCAAAACTAAAAGGCAATAATTTTTCAGATATTGTCATATGGATGTTGTTTGGCATTGGTTTTCAAAATTTTGTTAAACCCACCAACATTGATAATCAAATAGTGGTTATGCTACCACTAGTGATACATTAACTATTCATTATAATGCATGTTGTAACTTCAATAGTCCTAGAGCTTTCTAACATACTACCACAACCAAATGTGTAAACATTAAGGAGTCCATAAGTGATCATTGTACACACCATGTAGATCTCTAACAATCCATAAGTGTTCACAAACATTCACATCAATGGCATAAAAGTTATCATCAATCCATGGTGTCATTATAATGCACACATAATAAATTTGCGGATCCTCATTAGTACAATTAAAATGCACATAAAACCCCTACAAGTCTTCAACACTCCATTGGTGTTACGTTAAAGTTGATAAGACAAATTTATAAATCACAACCATTCCACAAATGTCTAATAACATTGATAAAAATCCTACAAAGTTTTCATAAGTCCAAGGGGTTGAGTACAAAGCACTTCAAACTCCTTTATATGCACATCAGTCCATGATTCTCATTAATAGTCAAATACAACAAATAAAAGTCCTCATCAATCCACATGACTTCACTTATAATCACCCAAAATACTTACAATTGTGACTTATTTTCTAACATGGGTCACTTGTACATTCACTACAACACATTCAAAGTCTAGTAAAAGTCCATACACATTCACAATTAGTCACATTGGTTAACTGGAAAATCTTGACAACAACCCAAATGTCCCAGCACACACACCACAAGAACTTTAAACTCCTAACCAGTGCATATTTTGGTCATGAACACTCACAAAAACAATGAAAAATGATGATAAGTCCATAGGTGTTTGATTCGAGGGAGTGCAACAAACACCTTTAGATGATAATCAACCTATGAGTGCTCACCATCACTCACAATCCACATGTAAAGGTCCCCAACAACCCTAGGAGTTCACCAACACTCGTAACACATAATAGGTAGCAAATTACCAAAAACCCAAAGTGTACATATTATTATACAATTAATAGGAACATTACATGATGATGGCAGGGTTAAACTACGTTGTAAAATAATTATAAAAGAAAGGCTTACATTCATAGTTATGACATTCTTGGTGCGAGAATGTTATGGAAGCCCAAAGAAGCAAGAATTTTAACGAATTTTATAGATCAACCAGTTTAATTTGGTAAACATTCGCGGGTCAAGAATGTTTTGACAAGGTGCTAAATGAAGAATTTTAAAGAATTTTAATGTGCAAAATGAAAAATGTCATCACTAGGCTTACATTTAATTTAAGGTTAATTAAATTGGACCTAAACAAGTTGTAATCGATTGTGATATAGGGTTGTAGCAACCAATGCCTCATGTTAGGGAATGAAAGAAGCATGGTATTGCTCCAAGGCCCCAATATTTATCTAAGTTTTAATTTTTACAAGGTTTGACCACAACCCAAAGTGCTATGAAATTCAATCTTCCAATGATGTGAATTGTACATTTGATTTACAATCTACATAAGAAGTGGCCCATATGTAGCCCCTAAGCTAGATTTACTCTAAATGAAACCTCATCATTGTTCCAAAATTGTGATATAATATTAATTAACACAACATCCTACAAAATGAAGAATGTGGGAGAAATGATCTTGACCCTAATGAATGAAACCTAGTACTTAGTACAAAACATTGCAAATTTGATAAGTGGAAAATGCAAGAAAGAAAATATGCACATGATCTTAAATTGTTGGAAAATTGGCCCAGACAATAGAAAGCACCAACCCATGACAACATTGAAACTATATAGTTCAATGAAAAGCTAAAGGGGGAACATCTAGAACATTGCAAATTTGCTATGTGGTAGTTGCAAGAAAGAGAACATGCACATGATCTATAATTGTTGGAAATTGACCCAAACAGTTAAAAACACCAACCCATGACAATTCTGAAATTATACAACTTAATGTACAATTCGGTGAAATCTTGAAGGGGAATGTAGGCAAGTTTTATGTAGGAACATTATAAAACTTTTGGTTAAATTTTTGGTACAAAATTGCCTTAAAACCTTGTAATGAACAAAAAAATTTAAACTTGTGATATGGGAATTCAACAAAGCTCTAAAGGCATCCAACAATTCTTGCTCAAACATATGAGTGAAAATATGTAGTAAATTTGGTCTTATGTTCAAAAGTGGTCTAGGGATACACAAAGCCATAACAAGACAAAGACCCCTAGAATGGATGAATCTACAACACCAAATGTATGGGCAAATTTACATTAGTCTACAATTGTTCACATATAATCATAGAAAATACTTGTAGGCCCCATCAATCCATAGATGGTGACTACATAGAGTCATACTACTAACCTTCCATAAATACTAGTGATCTTGTCCAGATGCATACATATGTACTTGCATTTTAAAGATGTGTAATTCTACACATTTGATAATCAATTGAACCCCCATGAACTTCAAATAGGATCACCTACATATGATTCCTCTACACCAATGATTTTCAAATGTTCACATTTGTTCTAGGAAATCATATCCAGGAACATTAATATTTAGAGTGAACACTATGCACCTTCATACCATAGTCCCCCATAGCTAAAATTTGATTAGACCAAAAAAACACCTTGTAGTTGAAGATATAATTTTAGACTTGGATAGTTAGATCATGAAGACAATCTTCTTTAGAGGGATCCCCATAACATGAATTTAATTGAAACAAAAGGACAAACAATTTAGTTCAATTTGGTTTCCATAAGTGGCATTTTCATGGAATGAGCTAGATCTGCATTACAACTAAACATGATTAAACTTTGGCATTTTTTTGTGTAGGTAGTAAGGTAGTCTTGATCAACCCTAAATCTCCTAACCAAGTCTGTCTTTTAATGATGTACAATTCAACTTTTACAATAAGGACTCTATAATCATGGACTCCCATGTTGAAAAGTTTAGGAGTTGTCTATGAGGCAACAACTCATAGTTATGACATTCTTGGTGCGAGAATGTTATGGAAGCCCAAAGAAGCAAGAATTTAAAAAAAAATTATAGAATTTTAATTGGTAAACAATGTAATTTGGTAAACATTCGCGGGTAAAGAATGTTATGACAAGGTGTTAAATGAAGAATTTTAAAGAATTTTAAGTTGCAAAATGAAGAATGTCATCA